>Ga0164241_10001009_pt1 | contig 39403 bp, 29 predicted proteins | sample OricomyardsoilBY_FD_108780 | JGI IMG/M metagenome (GOLD analysis project Ga0164241, IMG submission 108780) | Backyard soil microbial communities from Emeryville, California, USA - Original compost - Back yard soil (BY) | ecosystem: Environmental > Terrestrial > Soil > Unclassified | place: USA... | reverse complement strand
GTTCTCGAACGCGACCGTCATGGCGACCACCTCTCTCTCGACCCCCGAGAGCGAGGTCTTGTCGAAGATCGCGAACGACGCCATCAAGTGCGCGAGCAGCTCGGGAGACTCTGCAGCACGGGACACGGGCGCCGGAAGGAAGCCGAAACGCTTCTCGCTGGCGATCAGGATGTTGCGCGACCCCACGGGTGCGCTGTCGGGATCATGAGCACGGAATCCTTCCACGGAGACCTCCATTCGGTAGATAAATGTCAATGCAACTAGTTTGGAGAGTGATGAGCCTCGTCCCGATCGCCCAGCGCGAACGGCCAACGTCAGGTGACGTTCGCGAACATGGCCATGAGCGTCCGTCGCGTCGTCACGAGATCGCGCTCGGTGATTCCGTCCACCATGTCTTCGACCAAAGAGCGCGCGATGGGGACGAGCTTCTTCCGAAGCGCCTTGCCGCGGTGGGTGAGGTACACGAGGCGGACGCGCCCGTCGTCCTTGGCGAAGCGTCGCTCGACGATCCCCCGACTCTCGAGGACGTCGAGGATCCGACTCATCGTCGAGCGGTCGCGGAAGCTCGCGTCTCCGAGCTCGCCTTGTTGGCGCCCGTCCTTTTCCCAGAGCCGGATGAGGACGGCCCACTGCTCGGGAGTGATCTCTTCGCCGACCTCTCGGAAGCGCCGGTACATGTCGTTGCGACTCGCCTGGTAGACCCGGTGGATCCAGAGGCCGATCGCGTTCTCTACGACGATCTGGTCGTCGCCGATGAACTGGTCTTTCACCCGACCGAGCGTAGCGTCGCTAATGTTGTTGTCAATGCAACAAAGTGCTCGGCCGACTGCCCGAGCCTTCCGCAGCGCGGCTCACATCATGCCGACGGGGTCGACGTCGATGATCGCGCGCACGCGATGGTCGAGCTCGCGCAGCCCCGCCTCGATGGCGCCGAGCATCGCGCGAAGCGGACCCCGCTCTTTCGAGCGCAGCATGATCCGAAAGCGGTAGCGCCCCCGGAGCCTGGCGAGCGGCGCTGGCGTCGGTCCGAGGACGTCGACGTGCCCCGCGCGCGCCGGAGCCATCGCGTGGAGTGCGTCTGCGAGGTGTTTTGCGGCTTGCTCTGCCGCGCCTAGATCGAGCGCGTCGATCCGAAGGAGCGCGAGCCGCGAGAAGGGCGGGTAGCGCGTCTCGGAGCGGTCCTTCAGCTCGACCTCGAGGAAGCGACCGACGTCGTGGCGCGACGCGAGCACGATCGCCGGGTGATCGGGGTTGTAGGTCTGAATCAGGACCTGCCCCTTTCGTTCGTGACGGCCCGCGCGTCCCGCGACCTGAACGAGGAGCTGAAACGCGCGCTCGCTCGCGCGAAAGTCCGGGAGAGAGAGAGCTGCGTCCGCGTTGACCACGCCGACGAGCGTGACGTTCGGATAGTCGTGTCCCTTCGTGACCATCTGCGTTCCGACCAGGATGTCGATGTCGCCGACGCGCATGCGCTCGAGGAGACGTTCGCCCTTCTTGCCCTCTGCGGTGTCGCGATCGAGACGGGCGACGCGCGCGGTCGGAAAGGCCGTCGCGAGCGTCTCCTCGAGCTTCTCGGTGCCGAGCCCCTCGAGAAGCAGCTTGGGGGAGGCGCACTTGTCGCAGGCCGCCGGGACGAAGTCGTCGTAGCCGCAGTAGTGACAGCGGACGCGGCCGCCCCGCGCCGCGTCACCGTCCGTGCGCGCGCGGCCGCGGTGGAACGTGAGCGAGACGGAGCATGCTTTGCACGTCGCGACCGTGCCGCATCCGCCACACACGACGACCGGTGAATGCCCTCTTCGGTTGAGGAAGAGGATCGTCTGTTCGCCTTTCGCGAGCGTCTCTTCGATGGCGCGGTGGAGGGGGAGGGAGAGGCAGCGCTCGCCGGTCGGCCCGGCGCCGTTCTTCTTGAGATCGACGATGCGCACCTCGGGGAGCGTCGCGGCCTGGTTGGCGCGCATGGGCAGCCGCAAGAGACCGAGCTTGCCCTTCCGCGTCAGCTCGAACGCTTCGATGGACGGCGTCGCCGACCCGAGAACGAGCGCCGCCCCCGAACGATGCGCGCGCAGGATCGCCATGTCGCGGGCCCCGTATCGGACGCCCTCTTCTTGTTTGAAGGAGCCGTCGTGCTCCTCGTCGACGATGACGAGGCCGAGGTCGGGGACGGGGGCGAAGAGCGCGGAGCGCGCGCCGATCGCGACCTTGAGCTCTCCAGAGAGGAGGCGCTTGTGCATCTGATGCCGCGCCTTTTCTCCGAGCGCGCTGTGTACGACAGCGACGTCGTCGCCGAATCTCGCGCGGAACCGACCGACGAGCTGCGGCGTGAGCGCGATCTCGGGCACCATCACGAGCGCGCCCTTTCCACGGGCGAGGCACGCTTCGATCGCGCGGAGGTACACCTCGGTCTTGCCCGAACCGGTGATGCCGAAGAGAAGGAAACCCTTCTCTTCCGACGTACCGGCGAGCGCTGCCTCGATGGCGTGCGTCGCCTCTGCCTGGGCCACGGTGAGCTCGGGTGGGGTGTCGCGCGTGACGGGCGTGTCCCAGTGAAGCTCGCCGTCTTGCTTGTCGCGCACCGTGATCTCGACGAGGCCGAGGCCCTCGAGCTTCTTCACGGCCGAGCGTGCGTTCTTCCACGTCTCGCCGAGCTTCGTGATGGTGACCTCTCCGCCGGCGCGAACCAGGGCGAGGATCTCACGCGCTTGCCCACGGAGCGTGCCCGGATCTTCGAGCGACGCCGTCGCGCGGACGACCTGCTCGCGGGCTTGTCCGACGCGGCGCACGCGCTTCAACGCCGTCTCGCCGAAGAGCTCGCCGGTCTTCTCGAGCTCTGCGACTTTGCCGCGTTCGAGCGCCGGGAGCGCGAGCCGCAGGACCTCGCCGATCGGCGCGTAGTAGTAGGCGGCGACCTCGCGCAGAAAATCGAGAAGCTCTTTCGGGAGGACGGGCGTCGCGTCGACGACGGCGCGGAGAGGCTTCAGCGGGTGCGCGAATGGGCCGGCGTCCTCGCGTACGCCGAGGACGACGCCGATGACCTGACGACGACCGAAGTCGCCGAGCACGCGTGCGCCCGCGCTCGTCTCGGCCGCGAGGTGCTCGGGGACTTCGTACGTGAACGCTCGAGCGAGCGGCACGGGGACGGCGACATCGGCGACGAGCACGACGTCACGGGCTTACCAGAGCACCCCTCCGCGAGCGACTCCAGGGCGAGGGAGCTAGGACGATTCTCGTCCTAGGGGGGTCCCCAGTTTCGTGTCGTTCTCCGACCCAGCCCTCGCTGACGCTCGCAAGTGAAGGCCGGGTCGGAGGACGACCCGAAAAGCGCACGTGTGGCCAGCCACCCTCGCCCCACTGGCTACCAACCTTCAATTCGTCGGTTCGCCCTGCGAGCGGACTCGCCGCGTCAACCGCGCGCGCGAATCAGGACGACGACGAGCGCCACCAGGCATGCGACCGCCAGCCAGACGATGAGCTTTCCGCTTCGCTCGATGTTTTCGGGCGCGGGCGCCTCGAGGGCGCTCTGCTTCGACGCGCGCTTCGCGTCTCGTTTCTTCGGGCCGTTCTTCTTGATGACGCGCGACGGCGGCGAGCTGTCGTCGTCGGCGACCACCCCGACGGCGTCGCTCCCGTCGTTGCGGTTCGCGGGCTCGAGGTCGACGACGGTCGGCGGCGCGACGACATCCATCATCGCGAGCGGTCCGCGCGAGATCGCGACCGTGGCGAGCTCGCGGCGTGTCCGCGCGCGGGCAAGCTCGTCCTCGAAGTTCTCGGTGAGGAATCGTCGGAGCTTCAACGTGCTCGCCACCATGCCGGCGCGCGCGGTGAACGACTCGAGATCTCGAAGCATCGCGCCGGCTGATGCGTAGCGACTCGTCCTGTCCCTCGCGAGCGCTCGCCGCACGATGACGAAGAGCTCTTCCTCGAGGGGGAAGCCGCGTCGCGGGGGCTCGGGGACGACCGCCCGCTTCGCGATGTCCAGCAGGTTCTCGCCGGCTCGCGCCTTGTAGAGCTTCTTTCCGGAGACCAGCTCCCACAAGATGATCCCGGCGGCGAAGACGTCCGCGCGCGGATCGAGCGGCTCGCCGCGAGCCTGCTCCGGGCTCATGTAGCCGGCCTTGCCCTCGATCATCGCTTCCGAGAAGGTGGGCGTCGCGGTGCCCTCGTCGTGGGCGCGCGCAATGCCGAAGTCGCAGACCTTCACCTCGCCCTCGAACGAGAGGAGCACGTTGGAGGGAGAGACGTCGCGATGGATGACGCCGATGCGCTCGCGGCCCTCTTCGTCCTTCACCTTCGCGCGGTGCGCGTAGTCGAGGCCTCGGAGGATCTCGATCACGATCCGAAGCGAAAGCTCGATCGGCAGCGGGACGCGTTGTCTCGACGCGCGCCGAAGGAGCTCCCGGAGATCGAGACCCTCGACGTACTCCATGGCGATGTAGAGCGTGCCGTCGTCTCGGCCTAGCTGCTCGATGCGGACGATGTTCGCGTGCTCGAGACGCGATGCGAGCTTCGCCTCTTGCGCGAGGAGCGCGGCGAGCCGCTCGGAGCCGGCGAGATCGGGCAGGACCTCTTTGACGACGACCTGCCGCACCACGCCGAGCTCGCCCGCGCGGCGCGCACGATAGATGTCCGCCATGCCGCCACGACCGATGTGGTCGAAGAGCTCGTAGTCACCGAGTCGACTGGGCAAGAGACGCCCAGGTCCCTTCCGAGCGGGCTTGTCCGTTCGCGGGCTCGGAGCGTCGACTCGCGCGAGTGCCTCGGCTTGCATCGGCGTCACCTCTCGTACGCGCGCGGGGAGAGGGCCAAGTTTCGAGAGAGTTCACCCGGCCCCGCGCCCGCGCTACGACGCTCGCGTGCCGCTGCCGACCGATGACCGCGGACGCGAGCTCCGCTTGCTCCGTCCACCCCGCCGCATCGTGTCGCTCGTGCCCAGCGATACGTACACGCTGCTTCGCCTCGGCGCCGCAGATCGCATCGTCGGTCGTACGCGGTACTGCGTCGAGCCGAGCGCAGAGGTCGCCGCGATCCCGGAGGTCGGCGGCACGAAGGATCCGGACATCGACGCGATCCTCGAGCTTCGCCCTGACCTCGTCGTGATGAACGAGGAAGAGAACACGCGGAAGGACGCGGACCGACTTCGACGCGAAGGGATCGCCGTCCTAGCGACGTTTCCGCAGACCGTAGCCCAGGGCGTCGCCCAGATCGGACGGCTCGGTCGAGTCCTCGGAGAGCTATCCGCTTCAGCGCGCGAACGCGTCCGCGGCGCGTACCACGCTCTCCGCGACGCAGAGGCGGCGCTTCCTTCGACGGCACCGGTGCCGACCTTCGTCCCGATTTGGCGGGACCCGCTGATGACGGCGAATGGCGAGACGTTTCTCCATGATCTGCTGCGCCTCGCAGGTGCTGCGAACGTGTTCGCCGATCGCGTGAGGAAGTATCCGCTCGCCGCCGATCTCGGTCGATGCGAGCCCGTCGAGCGGCGTTCGCAGGGGCGCGACACGCGCTACCCACGCATCACGGAAGAAGAGCTCGTCCTTCGCGCACCCGAGCTCGTGCTCTTGCCGGACGAACCCTACGAGTTCGGCGCCGTCGACGTCGCCTACTTCTCGAGCCTCGATCTGCCGGCGGCGCGTGCGAAGCGCGTGCTCCTCGTCTCGGGCAAGCCGCTGCTCTGGCATGGGCTCATGAGCATGGAACGCCTGACCGAGGTCCGCGCGCACGTTCGAGAGGCCTGACCTCCGAGCCGAATCTCAGCGAGGCGGCGCGGCGCGCATCGCGTCGACGGCGGTCTGGATCAAGGCCCGCGTGCGATCGCGGATCTCCGGGACGTCGCCCAGCGTCGCTCCGTCCGTCGAGATCGGCGCCAGCACCCGGGCGCAGGCGTTCGCGTTGCCGAGTCGCGACGACCCCTTCTGAAGGCAGTCCTTCGTGCCCGAAATGGCGACGGGGAGAATGGGGACTCCAGCCTCGATCGCGAGCCGAAACGCGCCGTCCTTGAACTTCAAGAGCTCGCCCGTCTTCGAGCGCGTGCCCTCTGGGAACATCATCACGGAGATGCCACGGTCGAGCGACTCTCTGCACGACGTCATCGTCGACTTGATGCTGTCGCTCTCGCCGCGCACGAGCGGGATGTCGCCGCTGAACTTGAAGACCCAGCCCACGACGGGGATCGCGAAGAGCTCGCGCTTCGCCACCCAGCGCATGTCCCACGGGAGCCAGGACAGCAGGAACGGATCGGCGAGCGATTCATGGTTCGCGACGACGACGTAGGCGCGCTTCGAAATGTCGGCGGGCGCCTCGCCCTCGACGTGAAACTTCCAGAGCGGCGTGAGGGCGCTCGTCGTCCGGCCGAGGCGGCGCATCCACTGTCCCGGGACGCGTTGGGTCGGGTCGCCGCGATGGCGCGCCCAGACGAGACCCATCACAGGGAGGAACGCGGCCACGCACGTTCCAAACTCGAGGTACGTGTAGAGGCCGATTGCGGCGTCCTTCATCGGGCGCGGAGTCTGCCATCGGCCCTTCACGCGCAATGTCACGATTCCGCTACGACGCGCGCCGCAGCGCGGCATGTTCGTGCGCGCGAGGATGACGCAGTCGCGCCGCGCTGTGCGCGTCAGTCCATCGGCGTGATCTTGACGTAGTTCAGCATTGTGTACTCGTCGGTCTGTCCGACCTCGAGCGTGACGTTGCCGTCCGTCACGTCGACCGTGGCCATGGCGACGGCGTATGGGTTCGCTGGGTTCGTCTCTTGGTCGTCGAAGACGAGCTGGCCTTCGACCACGACGCGTTGCTTCGAGTACGTGCCGTCGTTCCAACCGATCGAGACCTCTACGGCGTATCGACCGTTCTCGATGTCCCAGTTGAACGTGTCGGTGCGGCCATAGTCGTCGTAGATGATGCTCTTCTGAAGCTCGCTGCCCGGCGCATCGCCCTGATAGGTGTAGAGCATGATCGAGTCGTCGCCGATGTTCGGGCCCGACCAGCCATAGCCTTTCTTCGGATCGTAGGCCTCCCACCCGAGCTTCAACCACTCGAGGCCGTCCACGGAGAGCGGGGACGCAGTCGGCTCGCCGTTCGGATCCTGAAAGTTGATCGCGTAGGTCGCACGCGGATGCGCGCCCGGAGATTGCGAATCGAGCTTCGGGCAGCCGTCGACCTCTCCGCCCAGGTACGCGCCGAGCTGGTCTCGCAGGTGCTCGAGCGCCGCGGTGTCTCGCGTGAATGACGTCGTCGACGAGACGGCGCTGTCGACCGAGGCGTCGCAGCCGACGCCCCCTCCGGGCGTCGCGGGGATGATCCCGCCGGCGGCGAGCTTCAGGTACTCGAAGTCTTCTTCTCCATCGCGAAGCAGCTCCCACCGGATCGACGTGACCATCTGCCCGTTCTTCGGCGGATAGAGCAGGAAGCCGTCCCCGTTCTGGTTCGTGCCTTCCGGTTTGGGGTTGCCATACGGGTCGCCGCCCCAGCCCGTGACCGAGTAGTAGGCAAAGCCGCGAATGCGGTATTTCCACGCCGCCCAATGGGCAATCCGCGACTCGAGCCCGGAGTGGTCGATTGTGATCGGATTGAAGTGCGGTGGCAGATCTCCGTAGAGGAAATACCACCACACCGACTCGCCGGCCGCTTGGCGCGTCGCCGCGTAGCTCGGCTCGAACGCCGAGAGGTTCGCCCACCAGAGATCGTACGACGCGCCGCCGGCCATCGCGTTCTCGACGATCTCGGGCTTCGGCTCTTCGCTGACGGCGATCCGAAGGTTCGGCGCCGCCTGCTTCGTGAGCTTGGCGAGGAACGCCGCGACGTCGTAATCCTCCGGGCCCTGCGGCTCGTTCTGGACGTAGTAATAGCCTTTGCCCTGCCAGCCGTGCAGGGCGAGGTAGTCGTCGATCGCGCCGAGCAGCATGGACCATTCGGCGTTGTAGGCGGCGGTTCCGAACGCGTCCGGCCCCCGATCCACGCCGCAGAAGTCTTGGGGGCGAGGGGTGCTGTTGTCGACGAACTGCATGATCTCGAAGCTCGGAAAACCGACTTCGTTCCAGCCGTCGCCGTCGATGTACTTCGGTCCGAGCTGCGCGAAGTCGTACGGGTCGCCCGCGTTCTCTTCGAAAGAGCCGGACGCGCAGTCGTACGTGATGCCGCCTGTGTAGTTGAGCCCGGCGGGCCACGCGACCGACGAAGGAACGGCCCTGTGCTCGAAGAAGAAGTCTTTGATCTCTTGGGTGGCCTCCAGGCTCTCGCCGCCGCCGAGCTCGTTCATTCCGGCGTTCCAGTTTCCGTCGAAGGAGATCTGCGCCGGGAGGGCGAAGTCGAAGACGTGGAGCTTCACCGGCACATCCGCGCTGCCCGCCGGGGTCGTCACGGTGAGCGTCGCCGAGTAGTCGCCCGCAGCCGCGTCGGTCGGCACGTAGAACGTGATCCAAAATGGTTGGTTTTCGCCCGCGGTGAGGGGCTCGCTGGCACCGAACGTCGTCGGCTCGAGCGGGTCGGGGATGAATGCGCTCGGGATCGCGCTCGCGTCCGACGGTTCGGTCACGTGGACGTAGCCGACGCGACGAATCTCGACGCGCGGGATCGCGCTCGGACCGGTGAGGGCCGACAGCGTGAGCGACACGTTCGCGGCGCTGTCTGCATGCACGACGACCTGGAACGGCTCGAACTCGTTCTTGGCCGCGAAGACCGAGATCGCGTCGCCCCCGTTCTCGGGTGGCGTCGCCTCGCGAAGGACCTTGTCCATCGTGGTCGTCGTCCAGACGGTCGCGCCTGGCGGTGACGGCAGCGCGAAGGTCAGGTCGCCGGTCGGCGTGCAGTCCGTGCAGGTCGGGTTGCCGCCCGCGCCGTTCGCACCGGTGCCGTCGCCCGTCGTGGCGTCGTCACCGCACGACGCTGCGCTGGCGCAAGCCGCGATCGCGATCGCGAAGGCCAACGGCGAAACCCGAAGCCGGACGGAGCTCCCCACGAGACCGAGCCTATCAGGCCGTGCCTTTCGGCGTCGCGGCGCCTTTTGGCGTCCGCGTGCCGATCACCCCCAGAGACAGCGCGCTCGACGCTCTGCGTCGGCGGGACGTACCATCTCGGGCATGCTTCTGAGGGCGAGCCACGCACGACATCCCCAGGTTCTCCGACTCGTTCGAAAGACCGCGGTCGCGCTTCTGCTTTCGGCTGGGCTGTTCGTCGTCGCCGCACCGGCGTCGGCGGCGGAGCCGACCCCCGAAGAGGTCGCTGGCGCGCGCGCCGCGGCGACGGAAGGAAACAAGGCGTATTCGGAGAAGCGCTACAAGGACTCGCTCGATCTCTTTCAGCGCGCCGAAAGCCTGATGCACGCGCCGACGCATCTCTTGATGATCGCGCGGTCTCGGTCGCAGCTCGGTCAGCTGGTCGGGGCGCGAGAGAGCTACAGCGCGATCACGCACGAGACCTTGGCGGCCAATGCTCCGAAGGCGTTTCGCGACGCGCAGGACGCCGCGAAGAAAGAGCTCGAGGCGCTCGAGCCACGCGTTCCGACGATCGACATCAAGCTGAGCGATCCATCCGCGGCCGGCGTCGTCGTGACGATGGATGGGACCGAAGTTCCAGCCGCGCTCATCGGCATCGCACGACCTGTCGACCCGGGCGAACACACGCTCTCTGCGCGCGGAGAGGTCGTCGCGGCGGACGAGAAGTCCGTCCACGTCGACGAGGGCGGTCACGTCGACGTCGTGCTCACGCTCCACGCGGCTCCGAAGCTCGGCGGCGACGATGCACCCAAGCCACCGCCGAAGCCCACGCTGCCAGCTCCGGAGCCGGCCGATCCGACGCTCTCGTATGTCGGCTACGCCGGGCTCGGCGTCGGCGGTGCGGGCCTCATCGTGGGCGGGGTGTTCTTGGGTCTCGGCTTCGCGACGCGCGGCGACGCCGACGATGCGTACGTCGCCTGCGGCAGCGAGGCCTGCGTTCGCGGCAGAGCGGGCCAGAAGAAGGTCGACGAGCTCGACGGCGACGCGAACACGAAGCAAACGGTGGGCGTCATCGCGCTCGCCGCCGGCGGCGCCGTCGCGGTGACAGGTCTCATTCTCGTGCTCGTCGCGCCGAGCGACGCGGGCCCCGATGCAACCGAAGCCTCGATTACGCCTTTCGTGGGACCCGGCTCGGTCGGCCTCAGCGGAACCTTCTGAATTAGGATGTTCCTTCGGCGGGGGTCGATTCACGACGCACGCCGGTCGGCGCTCAGTACCCCAGGTCGCTGACGGTGCCGGCCGGCTTTGCGGTCGAGCCGGGTCTCGTCGCGACAGGCACCGCACTCGTGGGCTTCGCCGTGGGTGCGGCCGTACTCGAGGCGACAGGCACATTCGCTTCGGCGCTCGTCGTCGGCGCGGCGCTCGCGCTGGTCGTCGTGCTCGGCGGCGCGCCGTGGTCGGCGGTCGTCCGGGCTGCCGTGGTCTCTGCAGTTTTCAGTGGGGACGCGGTGGTCGTCGGCTCGGCCTCTGGTTCGGTCGTGTGCGCCGCGGCGGCTGTGTCGGGGAGCTTGATGGTCGCGGACCTCGTGTCTGTGTCGGCGTGGGCCCGCATCCAGAGGAATGCGCCGCCGGCCGAGGCGCCGAGCAGAGCGACCGCCGCGACGACGATGAGGCCCGTCGAGCGGCCCTTCGCCGGTGTCTGGGTGTTCCAGGTGTGCTGCGGATCGAGCGTCTGTGCGGACGCCAGGCTCGGTGAGCTGGTCGCCATCGGCGGGCGATTGCCCATCGGCAGCGATGCTGCCATCGCGGGGGGCGCCCCCGGTCCCGCGCCGACAGGACCTGCGGGAACGAACGGCAGTGCCGGCTGTGACTGCGATGCGCTGTCGACCCACGTCCGCGGAGGTCTTTGCGCTTGCGTCGCCGAGATGTGCGTCCCGCCCAGGTTCCCCTGCGAACTTGCGGCGCCGTTCGCATGGAACGACGCGCCGCCTGGGACGAGACCGCGAACGGCGGGCGCTGGAGTAGGTTCGATGATCGCCGTCGCTGCATGACGCGCCGTCGGCGCGGCGCCAGAGTCGACGACCGACGCCCCGTTCAACATCGGAGAAGGACCGACGCGCCCGGGCACCCACGTCGCGAGCGCTTGTTGCATCTCTCGGGCGCTCTGGAATCGATCCGCCGGGTCGCGCGCAAACGCCTTCATGATGATCGCACAGAGCCCCGAATCGAGGTTCGGAACGAGCAGCGTCGGATGCGACGGCTCTTCGAAGACGATCTTGAAGAGCAGCTCCGTCAGCGTCGTCGCCTGGAATGGCCTCGCGCCCGTGACTGCCTCGTAGAGCATGACGCCCACCGAGTAGAGGTCGCTCCGCGCGTCGACCTCGTTCGCGGACTTGGCTTGCTCCGGGCTCATGTAAAACGGCGTGCCCATCACGGCGCCCGTCTGCGTCATTCCGCCGGCGCCCCCGCTCAGCGTGTTGAACTTCGATATGCCGAAGTCGACGAGCTTCACGAAGTCTTTGCGACCGGCCTTCTCGCGCAAAATGAAGATGTTGTCGGGCTTCAGATCGCGATGAATGATGCCGGCGTCGTGCGCCGCGGCCAGGCCCTCGAGCACCTGTACGAGGAGCGGGATCACGTCGACCGGTGCGAGCGGTGAAGAGCGCTTCAGTCGCTGCTTCATCGTCTCGCCATTCAAAAACTCCATGACCATGAAGCGATCGCCCTCTGGCGTCGCTCCGAAGTCGAGGACCTCGACGATGTGATCGGAGCCGATGCGACCGGCCGCCTCGGCCTCTCGCTCGAAGCGTTGCGTCGCCTCGAGATCAGGTTTCGAAGCGTGAAGGACTTTGATCGCGACGACGCGCTTGATCCGCGTGTGCTCGCCGACGAAGACGGCGCCCATCCCACCTTCGCTGAGGAGGCGCTCGACTCGATACTTCCCCTCGAGGATTTGGCCAGCGGTCAGCACGTGGGCAAACCGAAATCTAGCACCCGACGCCCGGACGGCGACATTTCAGTCTTTGGGTCTGCCAGCGAGCTTCGACTTCGTCACGATCGCGAGATCCAGCTTCGCCCCGTCGAGCTTGGCCTTCCAGGTCTCGGCGGCATGCAAGTTTGCCCCACGTAGGTCCGCGGACCGCAAGTCGGCGCGTTCGAAGTCGGCAGCCATGAGGTTCGCCTTCAGGAACTCGGCGGAGCCGAGCTTCGCTCTCGTGAAGCGCGCCTCTGTCGCGTCGACCGTATGGAAGATCGCGCGCTCGCAGTCCGCGCGCGCGAAGCTCGCCCCGGCCAGCTGCGCCGACGCGAAGACGGAGCCCGTGAGCGTCGCCTTTTCCCAGATGGATGCGGCGGCTCGAACGCCCGCGAACGAGCTCGATGGAAACGCAGCGTCGTCGCCCCGCGCCTCGTCGAGCACGGCGCGATCGAACCTGACGCGCGCGCCCTTCGCGAAGTAGAGTCGAATCTCTGGCAGCGACGCGTCGACGAACGACGCGTCGTCCAGCTTCGCGTCGCCCAGGTTCAAGAACGGCAGCTCGGCGCCGTCGAACTTCGCCCCGACCAGGTTCGCGCCCGCGAGCTGTACGGCGCTCCCGCGGCATTTCGCGAACGTCGCGCCTGGTGCCACGACGAGGGACAGGTCGGCTTCTTCGAGAGACGCGCCATCGAGCTTCGCGCGCTCGAGCTTCGCGCCCACGAGATCGGCGGCGTCGAGCTTCGCGCCGCGCAGGTCCGCGTCCGTGAGATCGGCGCCGGCGAGGAGCGCGCCCTCCAAATTCGCACCGGCGAAAGAACAGCCCCGGAGCGTGGCGTCCTTCAGGTTCGCGCCCGCGAGCGAGCGTCCCGAAAAGTCCATGTCGAGCAGCTCGGCTCCTGCCCAATCGCACCCGTCCAGCGACTCTCCTTTCGCGAGCTCTTCGATGATCGAAGCGCGCGTCGCGGCGTGCTCCTCCGGTGTGCGCGGGGCCGCGGGGACGTCGACGGCTGGGCTCTCGTCCTCTTCGGGTTCCGGCACGCTCGCCATCCGAATGAGCGCCGTCTTCGCTTCGTCGAGCGACTTCGGCGTGCCGGCGAGCGCCTCGGTCATCACGAAGAGCGTCTCGAGCTCCGGCGCCTCGTCGTCGGTCACCTCGAGGACGCCTCGCCAAAGGATGTGCACGCGCATCGCGGCGACGTCGATGTGGACAGTGTCCACCCGCAGCTCGACCTCGAAGAAGTCGCCGCCCGCAGACTCTGTCTCGAGCCCGAACGCGCGCGCCCGGATGCCCGGCAGCGCGCCCTTCAGCACGGGAAAGTCCGGGTGCATGCCGGTAATCTCGAACGTCTCGTCGCCCTTCAGGTGATTGACCTGCTGTGCGAGCGGCGCGCACTGGAAATAAGTCGGATCGAAGTCGACTGGGAAATAGGGAAATCTGGTGAGGTGCCAGTCGCCGCCGTAGGTCCCGAGCTTCTTGGTGCGCGAGCGCCAGGTCGATGGCAGTGGACCGAGCCCCGCCGGGGGCGGCGTATCGCCCGGCGCGCTCACGGGCTTGCTCGGATCTTCCAGGTTGGGCAGCGCCGCGGTGCCGTGTCCGACCCCGAGCGGGTTGTCCGGAAACCGCGGTCCGCCAAAGGCGCGCTCCCAAGTGAGTGGCATATCGCTGAACGGCGTCGGGCTAGAAGGCGTCGGCAGCGTCGCCGCGTTCTTCCACACGCGATCCCCGACCACCGCGATTGTCCGCTCGAAGCCCGTCGGCGCCTTCCCGCTTCCGAGCTTCACCTTCACCTGTGCGTGCGTCGCGGATCCGCCGGCGGCGTGCGCGCTGCCCGTGACGAGGACATCGGCGCGCGGTTTCATCACGGCGAAGTCCGACGCCTCGAGCAACGGCTTCGTCGGATCGTCGTCCTCGAAGACGTCGCCATGCAGAAGCGCCGGCTCTTCGCAGAGTTTCATCGGCTCGTCGGGGACCAGCTCGAACGTGGCCTTGACGACGAGCGTGAGCGTGTCCTGCGGGGGCTCGATCTGCCAAGGCGTCGTCGCCGCCGTGAGCGACGGCGCGTGGACGATCGGCACCTCAGGGCTCTCTCGGCGCGGCACCGCCCTCGCACCAACTCCTACGGAGCCTCGCTTCGATACGGGTCCACGGCTCTCTGCGCGCGCGATCGGAAATGGCGCGAGATCTTGTACGAGCGCCGCGAGGTCTCCCGGCTTGAGCGAGATGGTCCCACCGAGCTCGTCGCCTTGTTCCGTCGACCAGGTCGCGGCGCTCGGGATCATCGGGGGCGGCGCGTCCGGATCTCCGGGCTTGAACGGCGTGGCTTCGGTCTTCGCGGCCTGCTCGGCTTGCCTAGGCGAGAGCTTGAACGTCTCGTCGAGTGAGCGCACGGGAGCTTGCGGCGGCGCTGCCGCGAACGGGACCACCGGCGGCGCCGAGAGATCGACCGGCTGCTGGCGGATCGCGACGTCTTTCGTGCTGGGCGTAGGGATGCTTGCCGGCCCGAGACCGACGGGGCCCATGCTGGTCGGTCCCGCGCTGGCTGGCTTCGAGCTGGCTTTCGCTTCGTCGCTGCGCTTCGACCACGGCGCGCCCTCGATCGGAGCGGCCGGCGCGCCTGTGCCCTCTTTGGCAATTTGAAACGGAGCGATCGCGCGAGCCACGGCCGCGGGGTTGACGGCCATCGTCCCATCGAGCGGACTCTCCGGCTCTTTCGAGGCTCCCGCGGTGGGGAAGGGCAACGACGCGGCGCCACCACCGGCGCGCTGCGACGGAGACAGCGTGATCGTCGCGCCCGCTTGCGACGCGTCGTCGGTGCTCGCGGCGGGGACGAATGGCCGCGATCCGGGCGCACCGAACGGGTCGGTCTCGAGCTTTGCGGCTCGCAATGCCTCTTCCGGAGTCAACATGCGAGTCGCGTCGGAGAGCGGCGCATGGACCTCTGGATGAGAGGCAGCCGCCGGGGCTTCGAGCGTCTTCGGGTTCGGCCACGGGATCGCGCCGCCGTCGATTTGCACGCTCCCGAAGACTCGGAGGGTCTGAAGATCGAGCTTTGGATCGAGGACCGTCGACCCTCGCCAAACGATCGACGCGACGAGCCGGTCTGCGTCGATCGAGAGGGTGTCCGCCTCGAGCTTGATAGGGGTGGCGGGGCCGTAGCCGCCCCCTCCGAACGCGTACATCAAGGCCGCGCCGCGCATGGCGGGCAGCTGCGTCGACACACGCGGGAGGGCCGGATGCATTCCATCGATGACGATCCACTCGTCGCCGACGAGATAGGCAATCTGCTGGTCGAGCGGGGCTGCCTGGTAGTAGCGCCAGTCGTAGCCCTCTGGGATGGTCGGCTCATCGGCGTCGAGCGTGCTTCTACCGAGCGCGCCGAGCGCACGTGCGCGCTCGCCCCAGAACCGCGACAGCGGCGCGAACCCGGCGGGACGAGTCGGGTCGACGGCGTCGACGATGTTCGGCGGCGTGGCGCCGACGCCGGCCTTGTCCGCGCCGCGGCCCACGGGGTTGTCCTTGTTTGATTTGCCGCCGAACGCGTGCTCGTAGTCCACGGCCATGCGCTGAAACGGCGTCGGACGGTCGACGCTCCGAGGGTCGCGATCTCCGTAGACGAACACCTTCTTGTCGAGGAGCGGCTGTCCGCGAAAGATGGAGAGGCGGGCGGTCGACGCCGCCAGCGTCTGCCCCGGCGGAGCATGCGCGTGGCCGCGAAGCGTGACGTCGCAGCGCGCCAGAAACGGCGCCAGATCGCTCGCCGCCTCGACGCTGCGGCCCGGACTCGCCAGGTAATGGCGGTCCTTGTCGACCAGCGCGTCTGGCTGCGCGACCTTCGCGCGTTCGCCTGGGACCAGCTCGACCGTCGCCTTCACGACGACCGTGAGATGGCGAGACGCAGGTCCTCTCCAAAGGCGTACACCGCAGGCCACGGCGCCGAGCGGCGTGACCGAAACTGGCCAACGAATATCCATCGCTTGATGTCGACTCAGGTCGCGACGAGGACCTTCGTCTGCGATGGCGACGCGTGCGCGCCGACGGGAGCGTTCGCGTTCGACCCGTTGTGCGCCGTCTTCGCGGTGTGAAAGACGATCTTCTTTCCCTTGGCGTACACCTTCGACGACGCCTTCTTGAATTGGATCGTGCTCATGTTCGTGTTCGACACGAGGCCCTTCAGGGTGCCCGCCTCGTCGCCCTTCGAGCTCGGGATCTTCGAGGACTCGACCACCGTCTCTTTGTTCTGAATCACCACCTTCGACACGGTTTTGTCGCTGTCGGCGACCTGGCCCATGTTCGGATAGGGCGCGGGCACGGGCGGCGCAGGGGGCGTCTTGCAGACGTCGGGTCCGCCGGCGGTAGAGCCGCCCTTCTTCGTGGCTGCGGGCATTCTCATTCGGTTCTCCAGTCCTCGTGCGAATCGTCGCCGAGCAAGCTCGGCAGAGAGATCAGCCCAGCAAGATCTTGCGACCGTCGATGCTCGTCTCTTCCTTCGAGCTCATGACGGTGCGCTTCGCGTGCAACGTGAAGAGTGATTGGACCAGGGTGCGGGCTCGACCGACGCGCGTCTGGGCGAGGTCGGTCACGTCTCGGAACGCGTCCCGGCTCTTTTCGAAGAGACGTGTCGCGGCGAGCTCGTACTTCTCTGCCGTCAGCGCGATCGACTCCGCGCGGGTCGACACGGTGCGCGCGACGGTCGAGACGGTGGCCGAGACGAGCGTCGCATCCCGGCTGTCGACGCTGACCTTGTCACTCTTCAGCTCGACGGTCCGAGGCCCGATGACGAGCTGCGGCTCGACGCGCCCGGCGCCGATCTCGAGCTGCCGTTCGGCGCGCTGCACGATGTCGCGGCCAGCCTCGATCTCGACGTCGAGGCCCGAGCGCACCATCACGCGCCCCTGAGGCGAAGACAGCACCAGGTCGCCGCTCGGCGCCGCGATCTCGGCCGACCCGTCGCGATACCGAACGAGGAGTCGCCCTTCTCGATCGCGGAGCGACAGGCCGCCTTCTTCAATCGATGCGACCGCGCCGTCCGCGAGCTCGAGGCGCGGGTCCTCGGGCGTGGTGCGCTTCCTCGACTGCAAGTCGATGACCTCGGCTGTGCTCTCGGCGTGCTTCATGAGAATGCTCCCTGGTCGACGTTCGGTCGGCGTTCTTCGCATGCGTATCGCAGTGTCATTGCGGTCTGCGTCCAAAGTCTTCTGCAGCGGCGCGCTCCGGGTCGGTCTGCGCCAGGTCTTTCGTGTTCGCCCCGGACAGCTGCGTCCCGGTCATCAGGGCGCGGTGGACGTTCGCGGCTTCGAGGTCGGCGTGTGACAAATCCGCGTTCCGAAGGTCGGCGTGTGACAGGTCGGCCCACTTGAGCTTCGCGCCGACGCAGCGAGCACCCGCGAGGTCCGCGCGGAGCAACCGACTGCGCGAGAGGTCTGCGCCGTCCACGAGCGCACGTCGCAAACAGACGTCCTCGAGGCACGCCTCGTCGAGCTTCGCTTCACGAAGGTCTGCGCCCTCGAGAGAGGCGCCTCGAAGGTTCGCATGCGACCCGATCATGCGACCGAGCCGGGCTTGGCCGAGCTTGCAGCTCTCGAAGTTCGTCTGCTTCGCGATTGCGCCGGTCAGGTTCGCGCCCGTGAGGTCCGAGCCGGTGAACGTCGAGTTCGACAGATCGCAACCCGTGAAGTCGACCCCTGGCGCACTCGCTTCCTCGAACAGCGTGTCGGTGAGAGACGCCCCTGCGAGGTGCGTCTTCGTGAGATCCGCGCCCGAGAGGTTGCTCTTCGAGAGCTTCACGTTGCGTAGATCCGCCCCGGCGAGGTTTGCGCCGGAGAACCGCGCGCCGTGCGTGTCCGTCCCGTAGAGCTGCGCGTTCGTGAGATCGGCGCCTGCAAAAGACGCGTCACTCATCGTCGCCTCTCGCAGGTCGACCGAGACCAGCTTCGCGTGCTCGAGGGAAGCGCCGCGCAGATTCGCTCGGATGAGCTTCGCGCCGGTCAGATCGGCGCCCTCGAGGTCGCAGCCCTCGAGATCGCGGTCGGTGAGATCGAGGCCCACGAGACTGGCGCCTCGGAGATCGAGCCCGGCGAGCGACGCCCCGCCGAGGACCACGCCCTCGAGGTTCGCTTCGTCCCAGGTCGAGTCGTCGAGCATCGCCGCGTCCAGGCGCGCACCGGTCATTCGAGCGCCGGCGAAGTTCGCGGACTTCAGGTTCGCGCCGCCGAGATCGGCGCCGGCGAGGTTCGCAGCGTCGAACGCGGCGCCTTCGAGGTTCGCGCCCGAGAACTGGACGCCCTCGGCCGAAGCGCTCGAGAGCACGAGGCCGGCCGCGTTCGCGGCCGAAGCGTCGACCGATACGAGCTTCGCACCGGTCAGCGACGCGGACGTCAACGTCGCGCGCACGAGCTCGACACCGAGGAGCGCCGCATCCGAGAGGTCTGCCTCGGCGAGATCCGCGCCGGCGAGCGACACGGACTCGAGCCGCGCGCCCGCGAGGCACGCCGCGCCGAAGCGTGCGCCGCGCGCGCTCACACGACGCATCGCGATGCCTGTGAGATCGAGCGCCGACCCGTCGAACCCATCGAGCACGACGTCCTCGATCGTCACGCCAGCAAGCTCGCCCAGGGACGCCAGCCGCTCGACCTCTTCTCGACTACGTACGATCACGGCGGAGTCAGCCGAGCTCTACTTTGCTGCCGTTGACGACGAGCTTCTTCACCTTGAGCTCGATGTTGCCGCTCGCCTTCCAGCTGGCGCTCTTGCACTCGAGCTGAAGCTCCTTCGCGGCCTTCACGGTGCCTTTGCCCTTGTCGGCGACGATCGTGAAGTCCTCATCCAGGCTCTGGACGAGAGCCTTCTTCTTGGCGCGGAGCGACGCTTGGCCCTTGTTGGCCATGATCTCGATCTTGCCCTTTTCGGCCGTGAGCTCGATGTCCTTCTCGAGGGTCTTCGCCTTGATTCCGTGTTTCGCGGTCGCCTCGATGTTCTCTTCTTGCGCCGTCAGCTTGATGTTCTTCTTCGCCTTCGCTTCGATGTCCTTGTCGACGCTGTCCATCATGATGCCCTCCTTCGAGTGAAGGAACATCGTGTGTCCGCCCGGCATGTCGACGGCCTTGTCGTGGGGATGGGCGACGAGCTTCAGGTTCTTCTTCGAATAGACATCCATCAGATCGATCGAGCTCGCCATCACGTGCTTCGCGGCGACCTCGACGGTCGACTTGGCCTTCACGTCGACGCGCTTGCCGCCGATCACGTTCGCGTTGATGGGCGAGAACATCGTCGCCGTCACGCCGCCGAACACGAACCCGTTCTTCGCGCCGTAGATGCTGGCGGAGTTGCGCGAGAATTGAAGATTGAATGGCTTGCTGAACGAGCCGACCGTCGCGGCGTCGCGCTCTCGAGCGGCCTTCGGGACGGCGTGGGCCAGCTTCTGAGAAGCGGCCGCCGTCACGTCGAGCGCCTCCATCGCGGCCTCGCCGAAGATCTTGGACAGCACGCTGAAGAGCTTCTTCGCGGCGGGGATCTTGTCGATCGCCTCCGAGATCTTCTTCACCTTCTCTGCTTGTTCACGGAGCTTGAGCGCCTGCTCGGCATAGCTCTCGATCTTCTCGCCGACCTTCTTCGCCTTTTCTTCGACGCCCTCGAGCTTCTCTTTCAGCCCGAGCTCGTGCGACTCGGCCTCTTCCTTCGCCTCTTTTGCGTCCTCCATCGCGTGGTTCAGCTCTTCGGCGAACTCGGGGTGCGCGCGAAGGCCTTCGACGAACGTGCGCTGCTCGGCCTCTTCCTTCGACTCGTAGCGGACGGACTTGTCGGGATTGACCACGACCTGCGGGACGGCGCTCTCTTTGACCCTCAGCTCGAGCATGAGGATCTGGCGTGTGTCCTCGACGAGCTTCTCGGCCTCGGCCTGGTGGGCCTTCGCGTGGTGTTTGTACTCCTCGTACTTGTCGTGGACCTTGTCGACGTACCCGGCGACGTTGTTCGCGAACTCGGCGGCTTCCTTCGCGGCCTTCTCGAATTTCTGCCAGAGGTTCATCGGCTGCGGGACGCCCGCGGCGACCAGGACATTGCCGCTCGCGATGGCGGTCATCTCTTTGCAGTACTTGTTGTCCTCTTTGCTCGCCGAGGTCTTCGTCTTCTCGGTCATGTCGGTGTTGCTCTCGGTGGTACCGAGGAGGATCCCGACCTCTGGCATCTCTGGCTGCCCGACCTGAATGACGTGATCTTCGCCGTCGACGCTCATCTTGCAGCGAGCCTGGTCGTCGTCGATCGCGATTTGGCTCTTGTTCGTCGTCCAGACTGACTTCTCCGAGTTTTTGCTCGTGACCGGGCTCGGCGTCTGCGGGTTCGGGACGGCGCCGGAGATGATGGGCCTGTCCGGGTCACCGTTCAGACACGTGACGAGGACCTCGGTCCCAGGCTTCAGCGGCAGATGGAAGCCGCGTGAATCTCCCGCGCTCGGCTGCGCCATTCGCAAGGGGCGAGACGCCTTGCCGTCGCCGCGGCCGGTGACGGAGTCGTACATGAACACGACGCGATAGCGCCCCTGGTCGTCGATCGCGCCCATCTGCGTGGGCGAAGCCGCCTCGACGAGACCGGTGACGACGCCGTGTGCGACGGGCTTGGGCGTCAGCCGCACAGGCCGGAACGTGTGCTTCTTGGGGATCGCGCGGAACGTGTTCTCGTAAGGCGAATCGACCGCATCACCGAAGCCCGCGACGTTCTGCGCGACGTGGTGCAGAACCTCGGTGACGACCAGCTCGAGATCGCCACGCGGGTGGCCCTCGACCTTCAGGATCGAGCCGGCGCGAATGCCCGGGACGTCGCTCTTGCCTTCGAACACGAGGCTTCGCGCGATGGCCTCTTCCGCGCGGACTTGGGCGTAAAAATTCGCTTCGGCGGGCGTCTTCGCGTGCGGACCGTACTCGTCGATCTTCCCCATTCCGAGCGTTCCCGCCTGGGCTTCTCCGAGGAGATCCATCGACGGATTGCGATAGTTGTAGTCGCGCGCGGCGAACGCCTTCGGGACGAGCTGACGTCGGGCTTCGAGCTCGTAGATGTCGGCGCGCTCGCCTCGAGAGGTGTAGGGGCTCGTGTCCGGCGCGCTCGGCTTGAAGGCGGAGTTGTCGTCGGCGAACACCATGACCTCGCGGCCGTCCGGCGCCTCTTCGAAGAAGAACGAGATGCCGAGATCCTCTGCGAGACGAGACGCGAACGCGAGGTTCGACTCTTTGTATTGGACGACGAACTCGCGCGGCTCGTAGCGACCCTTGAGGCGCAGCTCGAGGTCCTTGCCCGGGTCGAGCCCGGCGCCGTCCGCGAGCTTTTTCTTGATGATGTCGGGGATCGACAGATCCATCATCACGTCGCTCGTGCTCGTGAGCTCGGCTTGCCACGCTCTCGGCACCAGCTTCAGAAAATACTCACGATGCTGGCTGTCGCGGAGCGAGCGATCGCAGAGCTCGCGTACGATGCCGGAGATGCGCCGCGTCTCGAGGACGGTGCCGCTGTCGGCCGCGCGCCGCTCGAACACGATCGTGGTCGAGCTCGTGAGGACCTTGTCCTCGTCGAGCGGCTCACCCTGCGTGACGACGCGCAGGTCGAGCTCGAAGATCCGAGAGATGGTCTCGCGCCCAGAGAGCTCCGCGATGAGCACCGTCCCGGCGTCGAATGCGTTGGACTCGATCCGGACCTCAAGGAGTTGCCTCATGGCTCGGAATGGAACACGTGGTCCGCGAACCTCGCAACCGGCGCCGCTCCGACCGGAAAAGTATCGCTCCCCAACCTTCCGTCGCAGGCGTCGCGGCCCCGGACCCTGGCAGTGACCGTCGGCGATTGGACCGCGGTCAACCGAGGATCGCCGAGAGCCAGTCGTCGAACTGGATGTCGAGCCCGGGCACCCATTGGTAGGCCGCCGCGCCGAGCCCGACGCCGACCGCGAGCATGCCGATCCAGATCATGCCTCGCCCGTCGCCGCCACGGCGCCGCGCGACCGTCGGAGGCGGCGGCCTGATGCGGGGGCCGCCCGACTGACCTTCTGCTGCCCGCGAGGGATCTCGAGACACGAGCTCGGTCACGGCGCCCCCTTGACCGTCCACGTGCCGCTCGTCGAAAGTGGCGCGTTGCGTACGGTGATCGTGCCGGCTCCGGCTCCGGCGTCGACGTCGATGTCTCCGACGACGTCGACGGGATATGAGTACGGCTCGGTCTTTCCACCGGGACAAGCGCCGCTGGCGCCGCCTCTTCGGCAGTTCGAGAAGCTGTAGCTGCCGGTGCCGCTCATCGAGCCCGTCAGGTGAATGGGCAGCTTGCCGCCGGCCGTGAGCGTCTCTTTCGGGAGGCTCTCCGACGCGCTGATCGAGTACTTCTGGTTCCAGCTCATGTTGGCCTGTCCGAGGCTGCAGGACAGGTCTTGCCGCGTGCCGTGCTCGTCCGCCTGCATCGACGCGGTGACGGTGCCGCGTTCGCTGTCGACGCTGATCGATATTTTGCCGCTCGTGCGCGGGGACGGCGTGAACTTGCAATCGGCGCCGTCGGATTGCGTGATGGCGAACGTGCCCGGAAGGGTCGCGCCGACGCGTCGCGAGAGCTCGAGCGCACGGCCGACCGGCGCCATCGGATCTTCGGCGAACGGTCGCCCGTCGATCGTCGTGCAGGTCCGCGCGTAGCCGTCGCGGCTTGCGCAGAGCTCGACTTTCACGGGCGCATCGAGCGCCGCGCGCGCGCGGTCTTCGTAATAGAGTTCGTTCGCGCGCTTGTCGACGGCGGCGCCCGTCGTCGGCACCACGTACGAGCCCAGGCTGACGATCGCGGCGCCCGCCGTCGCGGCCGTCTTTCCGAGCCCTGGAACGCAGACCGAGCTGCCCACCGCGAGGGCGCGGCAGGCGAGCGACACGAGGCCGACCGCGGCGACCGCCGTGCCGAGCTCCGGGAGCGCGCGCTGGGCTTCTTTTCTCTCGGTCTTTGCCGTGGCGGTGAACGTCGAGAGCGCGTCGCCGGAGGGGGCCGCACCGATGGATTTTCTCGAGCCGCTTCCCGAAACGGTGACGTGGACGACGCCGTTGCTCGGGGTCTCGACCTCGGTCTTCTCGACGATGCACGTCAGCGGTGCGCAGGTCGCTTCCAAGTGTGCCGGGCCGGGCGTCGCCTTGCTGCCGCTCAGCTTGATGCCGAGGCTCACCTCGACGTCGCGACGCACCGCGACCGAGTCGTCCTGCGCCGCCGCATCGTCGTCGGCCCACGCTTCTCCGACGAAGAGCGCCGCGAGCTTCGAGGGGGTTCCCGAGTCGTCCGCCGCTTCGTTCGAAGCGCTCGCGAGCGACTTAGAGAGGCTCCCGGGACTGTGGACCTCTTTCGAGCCGAGCTCGGCTCCGTCGGCGCCGAAGAGCGTCACCTTCGCGCCGGTCTTGTCGTAGACGAGCTTCGCGCGCGCGCCGTCGCCGCCCACGAGCGTAGTCGGACGGTGATCGTCCTCGTAGTGAGCCGCGATCTCGGTGCCGTCCTTCAGCGTGATGTTCGCGCTCTGCGGCGCACCGTCCCGCGCTCGATCGAGCTCGATGGCTTGGATCGGGAGGGCCGGATTCTTGAAGACGACCCGGGTGCGCGTGGGCTCGCCCTTGACGCCTTCGTGCTCGACCTCGAGCTTGCGCCACGGCTCTGCGCGGTGGTCACGCCAGTAGTACGCCGAGCCGAACGCACCACCGAAGAAGCCCAGCGCGTTCAGAACGAGCGCGACAGTCATCGTCACGGGACCGCTTCGCGCGCTCACGGACGCGTCGTAACGTCCCGTCGCCCGGTACGCAACGACCATGCACCCGGACTCCGGGGGAAGCCCGGTCTCGACGGGATGAAGCTTCCGGGCATACTCCGCACCGGAGACAGAGATCGATGACTCTTCGCGCATGCCTCGCAGTGCCTGTGATCGTCGTCACTGCGCTCGCCTGCGAGCCGGCCCGCGCACCCGTCGATGTTCCAAGCCCGCCCGTCGCGCGGGCGAGCCAGCCGCTTGGCGTCGCGGCCACGTCGTCGCTCCCACCTTCGACCGGCGTGGTCGTCACGCCCCCATCGGGCTCGCCGACGACGACGTCCACCGAATCGCGGCCTCTCGCTTCTTCTCCGCCCAGCGCCACGGTCGCGTCTGCGCGTCCCGACTCGACGGCGAGCGCCGCGCCGGTCCCTGCCTCGACGGCGACCACCATCGCCGAGCTCGGCGCGAAGCGGCCGACTCCGGGGTGCTTCTGCGAGTTCGAGCGCGATCGCATCGCGGTCAGCATCCCCTGCGGCGTCACGACCTGCGTCGACGATCAGAGCATGACGTGCGGCGCCGACAAGCAGGTCGCCCCCGGCGACCCGTGCACTACGAGCGCCGCGTGCTTCTGCACCGTGAACCTCGACGAAGACAACGCGATGCAGATCGCCTGCGGGCTCACCGCGTGTGCGAACGGGACCAGCTTCACGTGCTCGCCCGACGGAACGACCAAGACGAACGGCGCCTGCAGCTGAGCCGGCGGGCGGACCGCCTCTTCGAACGGCTCTACTCGGGGCTCGACGCTGCGACGACCGCGTCGAGCTTCTGCGTGTCGAGCCCCTGAATCTCCGCGACGCGCTTGCCCGACGCGTCGAAGATCACGACATACGGGAGCGCCTTCACGCCGACCAGATGACGCTTCGCGAGCGGGGTATCCCAATCTCCGACGTCGAGCTTTCGGTAGGCGACGCCAGGATGGGTCTTCAAGAGGTCGAGGACGTGCGCGTCCAGCTCTCGACACGGTTCACACCACTTCGCAGAGAAGTCGACGATGGTGAGCTTGCCAGGAGCGAGGTGCGGCGTGAGATCGGGGACGTCTTCGCCGTCTTTGGCGACCACGAGCACGTCCAGGCCGGCGGGCGCGGCTTGCCAGGCGGCGTAGTGACCCTTCCCGGCGCCGGCCGTGAGGGTGAAGTCCTCGTTCTTGGGGATGTGCTTTGCGGCCAATGCGGCGGCGTCGATCGTCGGCGCGGCGACGATCGTCAGCTCTGCCTTCCGCTTGTCGAACTGGGTCTTGTAGACGCCATCGGCCTGAATCAGCGCTCGCGCCATGTCGTTGCCGCACGTCGAGCAGTCGAGATCCTCGAGCGACAGTACCGTGGTCTTCGCGTCTGCGGGGATGGCCGGTTTGCACCCGACCGACGCCGCGGCGAGGCAAAACCCGACTGCAGCGACGGCGCTCCATCGTCCTCGGGAACTGAAGGGCCGCTCGCGCATCCCGAAGGGTCTACCACGACGCATGGGCCTCGGCTTCTTCCCCCTTCCCCCCGGGAAAAGCGGTGCTAAAAGCGCCCGCATGACGTTCACGAGGGAGAGTGTGCGGCAAGAGGTCATGACGATCCTCAAGCCGCACGTGCAGGGGGACGCAGAGCTCGCCGAGACGAGTCACCTCGTCGCAGATCTCGGCATCGACTCTCTCGGGGTGATGGAGGTCGTCGCCGACCTCGAAGACAAGTTCAAGATCCACATCCCGGACGAGGCGCTTCGCGAGGTCGACACGATCGCCGACGTCGCAGCAGCGATCGTCACCCGTCTCGAAAAAGAGGGGAGGCTCGCAAAATGAGCAGTTTCAAGCTCCGCTCGGTGACGCAGGCCATCGAAGACGCGTCGAAGAGCACGACGACAGGCTTCCGCTTCATCCACGAAGACAAGGAAGCCGAGCCGTTCTTCTCTCACGCGGGCATCGAGCGCGCGAGCGCCCGTTTCGGCGGCGCTTTGCAGTCACTCGGCCTGAAGAAGGGTGATCGCGTCGCGCTCATCCTCCCCGACAACACCGACTTCGTCTTCGCGTTCCTCGGCGCCATTCGCGCGGGCATCGTCCCTGTGCCCATTTATCCGCCGACGGGTCTCGGCAAGCTCTCGGGCTATCTCGAGAACACCCTGCACATCGTCGCGAAGAGCGGCGCGAAGGTCCTCGTCACCAGCCCCGACATTCGCCGCATCCTCGGGACCGTCCAATCGCACGCGCCCGCGCTCGAGCGTGTCGCCGACGTCGAGGGTTTGAAGGCGCTCCGCGAAGAGCTGAAGCCGGTCAAGATCGATCTCGACGACGTCTGCTTCCTACAGTTCACGAGCGGCTCCACGTCGCGTCCGAAGGGCGTGACGCTCACGCACAGGAACCTGGCCGCGAACATCCACGCGATCATGGATCTCGGTCTGCGGGGCAGCTCCGCCGACGTCGGCGTGTCGTGGCTGCCGCTCTATCACGACATGGGCCTCATCGGCTTCGTGATGTCCGCGCTCTACTATGTGAACTCGGTGACGTTCCTGCCGCCGCTCCTCTTCTTGAAGCGACCGGCGCGCTGGCTCGAGCAGATCTCCAGGCAGAGGGGCACCGTGAGCTTCGGTCCGAACTTCGCCTATGCGCTCTGCGTGAAGCGGATCAAGGACGCAGACATCGAGGGGCTCGATCTGTCGAGCTGGCGTGTCGCGGGCTGCGGAGCCGAGCCCATTCGCGCAGAGAACCTGCACGCGTTTTCGGAGAAGTTCGCGAAGGTCGGCTTCGACGGCAAAGCGTTCGTCAGCTGCTACGGCATGGCCGAGTCGACGCTCGCGATTTCGTTCAGCAAGCTGGGCGCTGGTGTCGTGGTCGACAAGGTCGACGGCGACGCGCTCTGGTCCGAGCGTAAGGCGAGCGCGCTCCCGGAAGGCGACGCCCGCGTCGCGCCGATCGTGCAATGCGGCCACGCGTTCGAGGACCACCAGATCGGCGTGTTCGCCGACGACGACGGCGACAGCGCTCGCCCGCTGCCCGAACGCTCGGTCGGCGAGCTGCGCTTGAAGGGGCCGTCTGTCATGCGCGGCTACTGGGCCGACGACGAGCTGACCGAGCAAGTCTTCGCCGGCGGCTGGCTTCGCACCGGCGACATCGGCTACTTGGCCGACGGCAACGTCCACATCTGTGGACGGAGCAAAGAGGTCATCATCGTCAATGGTCGCAACTACTACCCACAAGACCTCGAGTGGGAGGCCAGTCGCGTCGACGGTGTTCGCAAGGGCAACAGCATCGCCTTCGGGACGATGAAGCCGACGATGGACCGCGAGCGCGTGGTCATCGTGTTCGAGACCAGCGTCGCAGAGGGCCCGGCGCGCGACAAACTCAAGACCGACGTCAGGAAGGCCGTGCAGCAGGGGATCGGCCTCACCGTCGACGACGTCGTCCCGGTCGACGCTGGCGTCCTACCGAAGACCTCGAGCGGCAAACTCCAGCGCGCGAAGACACGAGAGCTCTACGAAGCCGGAGAGCTCCTGGCTCGAACCAGTGCGCGCGGGATCGATCGCGTCGAGGTCGTGAAAGAGGTCGTGAAGAGCCAGCTCGGTTACTTCCGCCACGCGCTCCTCGGCGGCGCTTCGGGTCGTAAAGAGGACTGAAAGGCTGGCGGCGTCGAGATGCCGCGCCAACCAAGTGGGCGCGCCTTAGGGGTGTCCCTGGTTCTCCGCCATAGCCCGGTACGAGCGAGTAAGCGGGCGGATAACGGGAGACCCGACAGCCGCCATCTGCACGGCCGAGGAGCGTAAGCCCCGGAGGCCGGGTTGGGGGTAGGGTGGCGCCAGCGAGCCCGAGGGGGTCTGCTTCAGACCCCTTGGTTAGCGAATGGCGACCGAGCCACGTTCGCAGCAAGCAATCATGGTGACAGGCTTCCCCGACGCAACCGAGACCTAGCGCAGGCGCCATCTCCCGCTTCGAGCAAACCCAACAGCCGCCATCTCCACCGTGCCGCTAGGTCTCGTTGGCGCGCTTCGAGGTCGTCCCGCGGGGCCCGTCTTGGGCTGCGAGGTTTTGGCGGCGGGCTCCACCTCGCTCGATCCGTCGCGCGCCCGGAGACCCGCGGGCTGCTACACGAGAGACGTGACGGGCGAGCTCCAGCGGGTCGACGACGGCGGACCTCTGCGCTGCTCGTATTGCAGCAGCGAGGCGGTCGGCCCGTGTGCGCGCTGCAAGCGGCCCGTGTGCGGCGACTGCTGCGTCCTCACCGAGGGCGGCGCGAAGCTCTGGGCGATCTGCCTCCGCTGCGAAGAGCGGGGAGGGCGAAGCCTCGTTGGGGGCTGGGCGCTCGTCCTAGGCTGGATCGCCGTGCCGATCGTGCTCCTCTTCGTGGCGGTCGTCGTGCTCGGTCTGCTCGCGCGCTGAACACGGCAGGGCGACTGAAGGGCCCCGCGGCTCGCTCAACTGTGCGCCTCGATTGTGCGCCTCGATTGTGCGCCTCGATTGTGCGCCTCGACTGCGCCGACGTTTTCACGGCCTGGGTCGACGCTTTGTGGGCGCTCCCGTACGCTCGCCGGCGCGCCATGTCGACGCCACGTGTCCTCCGAGTCGTGTCGCCCTGCGAAGAGTCGTGGGACGCGATGCGTCGCGGCGCTCCGCACGGACGCCACTGCGCGCGCTGCGAAAAGGACGTCGTCGATCTCACCCGTGTGAGCGCGGCGCGGGCCGCCGCGATCGCGCTCGTGTTCGGCCGCGGCGGCCTTTGTGCGCGTGTGCGCGCCGACTCGGATGGCTTCGCCGTGTTCGACGAGGCCAGGCCGCCCTCTAGATCACCCCGCGTGCTCGCCGCTGCGCTCGGCGTCGGCGTCGCGGCGTGCAGTGGCGCGACGCCAGAAGCCCGAACGGAGTGCACGCCTCGCACGACGATCGTGACGCTGCCGCTGCCGGATGCCGCGCCCCCGAGCTCGGCGCCCCCGGTCGAGTCCTTGCACGCCGCCGAAGTGGTCGACACCGACGGAGATGGCATCGCCGACGACGTGGACGCGTGCCCTTCAGTCGCCGCAGCGGATACCACCGACGGCTGTCCTCGACGCGTCATCGTCACCACCTCCGGCGACATCGACATCATCCAAAAGGTAGAGTTCGCAGCTCACCAGAAGACGCTCGACGCGTCCGACAAGATCATCCTGGACGAGTCGGCGAAGGTCCTCGCTGGGAACCCACAGATCCTCAAGGTCGAGATCGAGGGCCACACCGACAGCACCGAGTCGCCTTCGCTCGCGAAGCAGCGCGCGGACGTCGTCATCGCGTATCTCGTCGCGAAGGGCGTCGCGTCCGGGCGCCTCGCCGCCGTTTCGTACGGCGCGACGAGGCCGCTCGACACGAACGCGACCGCGGACGGTCGCGCGCGCAACCGTCGCATCGAGTTTCACATCTTGCCGTGACCGGACAGCGCGGACGTCACGGCGAAACGTCACCTCACCCTCAGCCGACAGGACCCTTCTCGGTCGGATAGGCCAGCTCGGCCCACGCCTTGAGGCCGCCTTTGATGCTCTTCACGTCGTGGTAGCCCATCGACTTCAAGAGCAGCATTCCGTAGAGCGAGCGCTCGCCGACCTTGCATACGGTGAAGATCGGCGTGTCGTGATCTTCCGGTAGCCCGACCGGATAGCCGCCGACGATGTCGGGCAGCGGGACGTTGACGGCGTTGGGTAGGCGCTCGGTGACGTGCTCTTCCGGCGCGCGGACGTCTACGAGTATGGGGCGCTTCGCGGATTCGAGCTGCGACTTCGCCTCGGTCGGCTCGATCACGTCGACGGAGCCGCGCGCGAATTCGAGGATGTTCGCGAGATTCGAGCTGAGCGGTCCGCCCTCTGGCTTCGCATTCTTGAAGAGCTCAGGCAGGTGTTTGCGGATCGACGACGTGTACTTGAACACGTTGTCCGGAAACATCACGACGACCACGTTCCCGGGCTCGTCGGGGATCATCTTGAACGCGCCCGCGAGCGCCATCGCAGAGCTGGGCCCGGCGATGATGCTCTCTTCTTGGTTCAGGCGTTTACAGAGCTCGAAGGCTTCGTCGTTGTGAACGTCGACGAGGGCGTCGTACTCGTCCGGGAAGAACAGCGCCGTCTGCCTGAGCTGGCGAATGCTTCGTACGCCTGGGATGTCGTGTCCCTCGACGGGGTGCACGCCCATCACCTTCACCGCCGCGTTTTGCTTCTTCAGAAACCGTCCGGTGCCCGTGATCGTCCCGCACGTGCCGAGGCCAGCCACGAAGTGGGTCACGCCGCCGTCGGTTTGTCGCCACACCTCTGGACCCGTCGTCAGGAAGTGCGCCTCTGGGTTCGCCAGGTTCTTGTACTGATTGAGGTGGAAGCTGCCTTCCTTTTCGCCGAGCTCGGCGGCGAGCGCGATGGCGCCCTCGGGTGCGCCCGGAGCCGGGCAGAGATCATCCTCGAGCTCGATGAGATCGGTGCCGAACATGCGGAGCGATGCGCGCTTCTCGGCGGGCACCTTGTTCGACATCGTCGCGGTGAACTTGTAGCCCTTCGCGTTCGCCAACATGGCGAGCGCCATGCCGGTGTTGCCGCTCGTCGGCTCGACGAGTCGAATGCCCTCGTGGATCCGACCGTGCTCCTCTGCGTCCCGCACGAGGTTCGCAGCGACGCGATCCTTCACGGCGCCGAAGGGGTTGTACCACTCGAGCTTCGCGTAGACCTTCGTGTGCTTGTAGGGAAGGACTCGGTGCAGGCGCACGAGCGGAGTCGGGTTCTCCACGTTGGAGAGCATCTCGACGATCGAGTCGTAGACGCGGGTCTGATGATTCACGAAAGCCTCCGAGGCGAAGCCGGATGAGCCGGCGACAATGCCGACCGAGATCGGACGGTAACCTACACCTGAGCGATGGGGCTCGGGCTCGTCGACGCGTTCGCGCGCTTCGACCCAGCCCCGAGCAGCCAGCGGTGCAAGAGGAAGCCGGACGCCATCGCGAGGACGAAGACGGCGCCCGATGCCGAGGTGAGCGCGGCCAGGCTCGGCCCCGGGCAATAGCCAGCGACGCCCCAACCGACGCCGAAGAGCGCGGCGCCGCCGAGGAGCTTCGCGTCGATGGTCTTCTTCTCTGGCGCGTGGAACTGGCGATCGAAGAGCGGCGCTTTCCGCCGACCGACGACGCGATAGAGGAGCGCGTGCACTGCGATCGCTCCGACCATCACGAACGCGAGGCTCGGATCCCAGTGTCCGGAGACATCGAGAAACGCGATGACCTTCTCGGGCTGCGTCATGCCGGCGAGCGCGAGCCCAGCGGCGAAGATCGCGCCCGCGACGAACGGAAAGAACCAAGCGAGCCGCTTCATCCTGCGCCCCCGAGACGCGTGACGAGCAACGTCGCCAGGGCGCCGGTCGCCATGAACGTGCACGTCGCGACGATCGAGCGCCACGACACGCGGCTCACGCCGCAGACGCCGTGTCCGCTCGTGCAGCCGCCCCCGAGGCGCGTGCCGAAGCCGACCGCGAGCCCAGCGAGCGCGGTCGCGACGAGGCCGACGGTCGGAACGCCGAACGCGCTCGGAACGACGAGACGAAGAAGCGCGCCCGCCACGACGAGGCCGAGCACGAACGGCAGCGCGACGGGGCTCGGCGTTCGCTCGACTACGGCTGCAGTCAGGCCGCTGATCCCTGCGACGCGTCCATGCGAGAGCCAAAGGAGCGATGCGGCGAGACCAATGAGCGCGCCACCGAAGAGAGGGCCGACGACCTGCATGCGCATCCTCCGATGCCTGAGACGCCGTCCACTATAACGGACGATGTCCCATCCGCAAGGTCGAGGCCCCGAAAAGCTAACGGCCCTTGCGAAGGCCGCGGCTCACGTCGGCGCCCTCGATCGGGCTGAACTCGACGACGTCGCGCTTCGTGAGCGTCGCGGTGAACGCGAAGGCGCGGTCGGCCTTGCCGTCGCCGTCGTCGTCGATCCACGCCATGCCTGTGCCTTTGTCGTTCGGGTGGTCGAGCTGCCACTGGATCATGAACCCCAGCGGTCCCTCGAGCCTGAAGCCGGTGCACGAGAAGAACGGCGCCGACCAGTCGTTGATGAGCGGCTTGTACTCGCCGTGCTTCAGGAACGACAGCGACGCGGGGATCGCGCGGGACGTTCCAGGGAGCACGTGAATCGTGGTCTTCACGCACTTCTCGACGCCGATCTTCAGCTTCTCGAGGGCGGCGCGTGCGGCGACTTCCTTCGCGTCTCCGCTGGGCGCATTGGTGGATGGCGCCGCCGTCGCATCGGGCGCAGTCGTGGTCGTCGCCTGCGGCGCAGTCGTCGTGACGGTAAGAGAAGCGGTGGCCGGGCTCCCCGTGCCAGCGACGGTCGCCGTGGCGGTCGGGTTGTTCGCTGCGTCGGTCTGTCTGATCATCCTGACGAGCAGGACGACCGCCGCGACGAACGCCACCACGAGCAGACCCGCAACCACGCTGAGCGCGAGCAAGCGACGCTTCGAAGCCGATTCCGCGCCCATCGTCGTTGGAGGGTCGAGCGGCATGCCGCCGGGCGGCACGAAGCCGCCAGGACGTGGCGCCGCAGCTGGCGACGAACCGAACGACGCCATCGCCGCTCGAACGGATGGATCCGGCGCGAAGTCCGGCCCGATGCCGTTCATCGTCGGCGCCCCCAAATCCGGCGAGAGGTTCGTCTCGAGGGTCGGCTGCGGCGAGAGAGCCTGCGCCTGGTTTTGGGGGACTGAAGCGGACCCACCCACCATGTTCACGCCTTGCGTGACCGCTTGACGCATCTCGTGCAGCGCGTCCGCGGGCATCGTCAGCGCGAACGCCGCGGCGGACGCCGTCCTTGGCGGAGGCGGCGCGACACCCGGGCCCATCACCATCGTGCCCATGCCCGGCTCGTCGTCGATGTCCGGTGCCGGCGCGGCGGGAGGCTGAAATCCCGGCGTGCTCGTGACGCGGGACGGAACCTGACCCGAACGCTCTTCAGGCGTCATGATCATCGTCCCGCCGCCGAGGTCGTCGTCCTCCTCCGCCATCAGTCCACTAGCCTAGCGAAACCTCTCGCGACCGCCCAACTCGAGGTGATCGCAGCGGTCGATTGGCGACCTTGCCGCGATCCATCCTTCGGACGTCCATGGCGGGCGCCATTCGAACGGGGTGGAGCGGACTCAGCGCTTCGGGCGTCGACCGCGAGGCTTGTCGACGACGTCCTCGGCGCGCAGCACGGTGGCGGCGGCACGCAACCATTGCTCGAGGACTTCCCCGTCGCGCTCGGCCAGCACTGCGCCGCGGATCGGCGCGGCGTCGATCCCACGAGCGGCCAGCACGGTGAAGATGCTCTTGCGCAGCGCGTCCTCGCGTCCTTGTTCGCGCCCCTCTTCGCGCCCCTGTTCGCGCCCCTCTTCTCGCACGGCCTCCAGGCCCACATAGCCCTTGCGCTGCAGCAGATTGCGTAGCGTCGCCTCGTGGGCGGCGTCGCGATCGTAGAGGACGGCGAGCGGCACCGGGTTGTCGAGGATTCCTGGGGCACGCAACACTGCGCCCCCGCGCGCGACGCGCATTCGCTTGCCGGGTTCGTGAACCTCTACGCGGGGCTCTCCATCGAGGCGGACGACCCAGACGAAGCGGGTGCCAGCGTCGAGCAGCTCGGTGATCTTCAGGCGAAGGGCATCCTCGTCTTGGCCGACATCTGCATATTCGACGGCGAGAGGCGGCGCCTTGGTGGCCCAGCCCGGTACATCCTCGATGGGGCCCACCGCGACGTCGGGGGCACGCAGCATCCCGGGCGCAGTGGAGACGCCGAGATCGACCCCAGCGGAGACGACCTTGGGATCCGTCTCGAGCGCACTTCCGCCCACGAGGTTTCGCGTGCTGCCTCGACGGCCTGTGGGAAGGCAGAGGAGAGCGTGGCCGTCCGAGAGCTCGTACGGATCTTTCGAGCGAAGCTGGCTGGCCTGGAAAGGACCCGGGGCGAGGAGCCGGCGCGACGTCATGCCGTTGCCAGCATAGCAGCTCGTCTCCATCGCACCGGCGGATGGATCACTGCTCGAACATCACCGGGTTCGACAGCGCGAACGGTTTCCGTCCCGGGTGCAGCGGTGCGAGATCGCCCATGCCCTTCGCCGCGAACACGACCCACGCGCGCGGGCCCGAGGGAACCGTGACCGTCACGTCGTTCACGTAGACATGGCCCGTTCCGGTGCCGATCGGCGCGAGCGCCTCGGTCTTCACCGTCTCGCCGTTGACGATGACCTCGAGTGTATCGCCCTGGATCCAGCTCGGCGTCTCGACCGTCACGGTGAAGTCGGCGGTCGTACCCGTCCCGGGGACGATGTCGCCCGGCCCCGAGCCCCCCGGTCCCTGCACGTTCATGAACATGCCCCCGGAGATCGTCGCGTGTCCGCTCTTCACGGCGTCACGCGCGTCGTTCATCGTCGCGGCCGCCGGATCGTCTTTGCCAAAAAAGAGGTACGTCCGCGGATAGCCCGCGGGGTTCGTGAGGAGCTTGTGGCTGTCGCTCGAGCCGACGGCCCAGAACGTCTTGCCGGCGTTGAGCAGCGCGAACCAGTGCTTGATCGATCGGTCGCGGTTGCTCTCGAAGTCCGAGTCGTTGCACACCTCGATCGCGTCGAAGTTCTCGTCCCAGTTCGTGCTGGTCGACGTGCCTGTCTGGTAGTCCAGGTTCACGCTCGTGAAGTACGCCTGGAACGCCGAGTCACCGCTCGGGTGATTGACGATCAGCGCGGGGTTCTCGGGGCGCTGGTGCACCATCTCGAAGACCTCTTTGGCAGAGTGCCCCAGCCAGTCGACGGCGCCGTTGTTGAGCGCGCCCTTCGTCGGCAGCGCCGGGATCACGCCGAAGTGTCCCCACGCGAACGTCGTGAGCTCTTCGCTCGAGAAGCTCTGCGCCCACTTCGTCGCGCCGAACTGCTCGAAGTACGGCTGGAAGCTGATGATCCACTCGTGCTCGCTCGAGAAAGGCAATTCGATGCCGTCGGCCAGGACGCCGCGTGCCTTGTACTCGACCGGATCTTGCGAGTCGGCCGAGTACATCGAGTGAATGTGGAAGTCGGCGCTCAGCGCGTTCTCGGAGGCGACCGAGTGCTCGAGCACGACGGGCAGATCGAGCGTCTCTCCGGCGCCGACCGTCACGGTCTGATCGGCCATCTCGTACTCGTAGCCATGGCTCACGACGACGCGATGCTCACCCGGAGGAACCGCCAGCGTCGCCTCTCCCGACGGTGAAAACTGCTGCCACAGCCTGCCGTTTGCTTGGTCCTCGAAACCGTACGTCGCGGGCGTCGCCGCCTCTGGGACCGTCGGGATCACCTGGATGCGCACCGGGATGGCGTCACTCGACGCGAGCTCCGTCGCCGTCACGTGGATGAACCCGTTCGGCGCGAACGAAAGATCCTTCGTCGTCGTCGCGACCGGCACGGCCGTGCCCGCGTTCTTCGGATAGCCCGCCTTCTGCGGGACGAGCGTGACGTCCTCGTTGGGCGGCGCCTGGACGCTGTAGTTGCCGTCGAGGTCCGTCGTCACCCGATTCAGGTAGCCCTCTTTGCCGATGACGTGGACGCGCGCGCCCTCGACGGGCTGGCCGTCGCCGTCGGTCACCGTGCCGGTGACGCGTCGCCACGCGGGCTCGCCGCGGACGCGATGCACCGTCTCGATCAGATCGTCGAGCTTGCCGTTCGCCGGCCCGACCACGATCTCGTGGCGATCCTTCAGGTCCATCGAGCACGCTTCGACCTGCATGCCAGTGCCGGCGAAGACCTGGAAGCCCGAGATGTCGATGCCACCGAACTCGAGCTGCTCGCCCTCTGGCGCCATGTACGCGAAGTTGATCCCCTCGTTCTCGTACGCGACGAAATCTGTGAAGCCCGTGGGCTTATCGAAGCCCTGGATCTCGTTGAAGCGGTTGTTCTGGCTCGATTGGAAGAAGCCGAGCAGCTCCCAGCTCCCATCGAAGTTGAGGCCCGTGTCGACGGCGTAGTCGGTCGAGTTGATGAAGCCGAAGCGCACCGTGAGCTTCTCGGCGCCGGGCTCGAGCACGTAGTCGTACGCCGCGGTGAGGCCCGCGTACTGCGTCGGGAACGCGCCACCGAACGTCTCTTCCAGGAACGGCAGCGGCTCGAGCGGTCCGGTCGCGCGCACGACCGCTTCGCCGCCGTCGGAGCCGTCCTTCAGGACCGTCACCGACGTCGGGTTCACCATGTAGAGCGACGTCAGCTGCAGCGTCTCCAAGAACATCGACTCGCCGAGCGGTTTGCCGTCCGCGCCGACGCGATCGATGCCGATGATCTCTCCCCCGAAGCGGCCGTAGCCGTCGCTCACGTCTTTGTTCTCGATGAAGACGGCGATCTTGTCGTTGGCCAGGACGAAGTCTCCGTCCTCGTAGCCTTGGCGACCGTGCTTCGGGGGCGGGACGTCCGCGGCCTTGATCGCGCCCGCGCGCGCTTGGCCGGCCGCTTTCGCGCCGAACGGATCGGCGTTCCCAGTCGAGCTGCCCGTCTCGAACACCAAGGCCGACGCGTCGCACGCGCCACCCGTCGTCGTCGACGTTCCCGTAGTGGTCGGAGACGTGTCGTCCCCGCAACCGAAGAGCGTCGAAGCGGTGACGAGAACGAGACAGGTCTGAAGCCAGGTGGGTCGGTGATGCATCGCGAGCGCCATCGTACCCGGTTCCGACCGAAGGTCGGAGAGCCGACTCTTGGTGGTAGGCTCCGCCCACATGTACGCGTCCTTGCCCTGGTGGATTCGCGAGCTGCTCCCCATCGTGCTGCTGCTCACGGTCATCTCGCTCGTGGTCAACCGGCTCCCGAAGGTGGACGTCGGCCATTCCCGCGCCTTCAAGTTTCGTCGGTTCCTGAACTGGTTCCCGGCCGGGATGACGTATGCGTTCCTGTACTTCGCGCGGTACAACCTGACCGCTTACAAGAACGCCGTCGGGATGAGCCACGACGCCTACGGCACGATCGACCTCTGGGGTGCGGTCGTCTACGGCCTGGCGTTCATCATCAACGGCCCGCTCGCGGATCGGATCGGCGGTCGCATCACGCTGCTCATGGGCGCGGCCGGCGCGCTCGTCGCGAACTCGCTCATGGCGCTGCAGGCGTTCGGGGGCTGGAATCCAGAGAAGACCGGCGTCTTCACGCTGCTCTACATGGTCAACATGTACTTCCAGAGCTTCGGCGCGGTCTCGATCGTGAAGGTCAACGCGGCGTGGTTCCACCTCCGGGAGCGCGGCACGTTCGGCGGCATCTTCGGCATCCTGATCTCGCTGGGCGTCTACTTCGCCTACGACTGGAGCCCACGCATCGCGAAGCTCTTCCCGCATCCGGCGTACGTGTTCGTCGTCCCACCCATCGTGCTCGCCATTGCGCTGATCGCCGACGTGTTCCTCGTCAAGGACACGCCAGGTGAGGCGGGCTTTGACGACTTCGACACCGCCGACGCCTCGAGCGGCGACACCGGCGAGCGGCTCGGTCTCCTCGAGATCGCGAAGAAGCTCCTCTCGAACCGCGTCATCCTCACGATCGCCGCGGTCGAGTTCTGCAGCGGCTTCCTGCGTAACGCGATCATGAAGTGGTACCAGCCCTACGCGAAGGGCATCGGCATCTCGGCGACGATCGTCCCCTCGAACTGGGGCATGCTCCTCTGCTGCGCCGGCATCCTGGGCGGCGTCTTCGCCGGCACGCTGAGCGATCAGTTCTTCGGCTCGAGGCGCGGCCCGGTGTCGACCATCCTGTATGGCGGCATGGTCGTCGGCAGCGCCGTCATGTACTTCACGCTCGGCACGATGGCGCTCGGGTGGACCGTCGTCTTCATGTCGCTCTGCGTGATCGGCGTCCACGGCATGTTGAGCGGCACCGCGAGCATGGACTTCGGCGGCAAGAAGAACGTCGGCGTCGCCGTCGGCATCATCGACGGCTTCGTCTATCTCGGGACGGCGCTCCAAGACCTCCTCTTGAAGAACGTCCTCCCCGACGGAGACGCGCAGAAGGTCGCCTCGAACTGGCGCTACTGGCCGCTCGTGATGGCACCGTTCGGGCTCCTCGGCTTGTTCCTCGCGACCCGCCTCTGGAACGCCAAGCCGAAGCCCGGCGGCGCCCACTGAGGCGTCCCCGAGCTCGGGGCCTCACGCCTCAGTGCGCGTAGAAGTCGACTTTCTTCACTTCCACGCCCTTGCCCTTCAGTGGCGCGTCGAGCTCGTCCAGGTTCGAGTCGCGGTAGTGATAGGGAATCAGGACCTTCGGCTTGAAGGCGGCGACGCACTCGGCCGCCTCGCTCGCGGGCATCGTGTACGGCAGGTTCATGCACACGAACGCGACGTCGATGTTCTGAAGGCCCTTCATCTCCGGCGTGCACTCCGTGTCGCCCGAGAGATAGACGCGCTTGCCGCCGATCGTCAGGACGTACCCGTTGCCGCGACCCTTGTCGTGGAAGAGCTTCCCGGCGCTCGGGCCCCGCTTCAGGTTGTACATCGGCACTGCCAAGATCTCGACCGGGCCGACCGTCAGCTTGTCGCCGTTCGCGAGCACCGTCAGGCCCGGAACGTCGGACTCGATGACCTTCGGCCCGACGACCTTCGCGTCGGGCTTCTTCACCGCGGCGATCGCCTTCGGATCCAAGTGGTCGCCGTGGACGTCCGTCACGAGCACCAGATCCGCCTTCGGACCGTCCAGGCTGCCCTCGCTCGTCGGATCGATCCAAATCGTGAAGCCCGGCGCCTCCAAGTACAGCGTCGCGTGATGGATCGCGTGGAGCACGACCTTACCGTCGGGCACGTCGAACAGCTCGACCGGAGCGGGCAGGGCGGCCGGCGTCGCGGCCGCAGAGGCCGTGCTCGAGGCGGTCGCGGAGGTCGTCGGGGTCGCGGACGCCGCCGTCGTCGCCGCTGAAGAAGACGAGCTCGTCGTCGTCTGGGAAGAGCAGCCGAGCCACGCGAGCGCGAAGAGGGGGAGGGCTAGAGATCGCACGCGCCGAGGCTAGCCGAACCGCCCCGGCGAGGGGTCATCCCCAGGCCCCACGCGGCCGATCTCGTTGACAGGACGCGCATCTTGGGGCACACCTCGCGCTCCAGTTCGGTGAGGTAGCCAAGTGGTTAGGCAACGGTTTGCAAAACCGTTATACGCGGGTTCGAATCCCGTCCTCACCTCCACCGCCGGCTTCACGCCGGCGTTGTCGTTTCGGACGGGCTTTAGACCTTCGGTTACGAATCCCGTCCTCACCTCCACCGCCGGCTTCGCGCCGGCGTTGTCGTTTCGGACGGGCTTTAGACCTGCGGTTACGAATCCCGGCTTCGTGTTCGCAAGACTTCCGAGTCGCGGGCCGTCGTCTAATCAGCCGAGCACGCTGCTCCGGAATCGAGGTCGCCGCCTTTCAGGGCTCTCTAGTTGGAGTACTCGGCCATCGAGCGGGTCTCGAAGGCCTCTTTCGACGAAGAAACCTTCTCGATTCAGACCAGCTGCCCGGGACGGCGAAGGCGCCTTCGAAGCTGCGACGGAGGTCCACAAACTCGGGGGGAGATGCGGCATCTACCCCTCCCGACGTGGATGGGTCGAGCCGAGTCGCGAGGTAGCGAGGCGCTCGAACGTCGCCACGCCGATGGAGGTCCACAAACTCGGGGGGAGATGCGGCATCTACCCCGCCGGACGTGGATGGGTCGGGCCGAGTCGCGAGGTGGCGAGGCGCTCGAACGTCGCCACGCCGATGGAGGTCCACAAACTCGGGGGGAGATGCGGCATCTACCCCTCCCGACGTGGATGGGTCG
>Ga0164241_10001008_pt1 | contig 39460 bp, 34 predicted proteins | sample OricomyardsoilBY_FD_108780 | JGI IMG/M metagenome (GOLD analysis project Ga0164241, IMG submission 108780) | Backyard soil microbial communities from Emeryville, California, USA - Original compost - Back yard soil (BY) | ecosystem: Environmental > Terrestrial > Soil > Unclassified | place: USA... | reverse complement strand
TTTGCGGATAGCGGAAAGTAAGAGTTTCCTGCGCCGACCTGCTGAGTACAGGTGGTTTGAACTTAAAGGCTTAGCCATAGCCAAGCGGTAAATAATTCCCGAAACCAGTGTGAAAAATTCACATCTTCCAAACCGGGAGGCATGATGGCTTTATCCGAATCGGCTTCTAAGGAAGCTTTATTGCTGATCCGGTTGCTTCAGCTAAACTCTAATGTCGTTAACAGGAGAATAACAATGCAGCGATTAACGCTCCCCTTTATTGCCGCACAGGCGGAAAAAGAGGCGCCCGCTCTGCCGGATGACAGGCAGCGGAGTCTGAGCCGTGACTTCCTATGGGCGGAGCGCGACAGCCTGGAGCAGGACCTATTGCGCTTAAGAACAGAGTTTGATCGGACATTTCTGGCCAGCAATCCAACTCTGGTGCAGCGATATCCAATCGGGTGCTGCCGGGAAATCAGCAATGGGGTATTGAGCCTGCTGAAAAGAGATATGGAATTTGCTACATCCCCAGGTGTAGTCGCATTGCGCAGGTTCTGCGCTGCGGGCGGTGCAATCAGACCGGTCTGGGGTGACTTGCGCCGCTCCTATTTTCAGAACGCTTGGCAAATCGGCGATCTGTACGTAGACGTGGCCAATGATAGCGTAGTGCGCACGAAACCCAAGGTGGAAATCCTGCCATTTGATCAAGCGGAATTTTATGCAATTAAAGATTACGAGTCCTACGCGCATCTCGCTGAAAGCTATTGGCATACGCGGGTAATTCCCAACCGGTATTTACCACTGCTTGCACCGTTGTATCCGATGTTATTGGTGTATCCCAACGGCAGAATAAAAGTGCATTCCCCGTATCAAACACCGCTATATCAAAATTTGCTGAGCAATCATGAATTGGCGGAACGGTTTACATTAGTGAGCAGCTGGAGCGCCGCAAGACTTTCGCCGAGCGAAGTGACCTGTCTCGTTGACTTGGTTAAAGGCGTACAAAGCCAAAAGTTGGAATTGAATACGGCGCCACTCACCGATGTTGCCATGCGGCGGATTTTTGAAGAGGCCCGCACTACAGAGCTACGTTTCGATGTGCAACGTTGTCAAAACCTGGTTAATTTGACGCAGGATATCAACAGCCAGGAAATGGCTTTTCGAAATCGAGATTCATTGGTCCAATGACAGGAAGGCGATCATTAAAAATATTAATAAGCAACCCCCGCCTGCGCGGGGGTTAATCTTGATTAGCACTAACGTGCTAGTTATGACTCTCGCTTAATTTGACTTCTTAATGTGAGATACGGTCGCTATACGGCTTGGTGCCGTAATAGGCGTGCAGATCATTCACTAGGGTTTTGTCAGCAAAATCAGGCCAATCATCTTTATCAAAGCCGGGCGCATCTTTTAAACGCTCTTTACTGATGTCGAGCCGGAAGCATTTATTTTCGGTATCGAGTTTCAGCGCACTCCAGGGAACGGCAAATAGCTTCCCTCCCATGCCGAAAACCGTGCCAAAAGACAATACTGCATATTCAATGCTCCCGTCGGCTACATCCAACATGATTTCCTTGATCTCGCCAAGATTTTCGTCTTTATTATTGCTGACCTCATTGCCGATCAAAGTATCTGCACCCATTAAACGTGGGCCAGGACCTTTGTTGTCATTACTTTTGTACATGCCATAGGTGTCGCGATTTTCATAGTTCATATGCATCTCCTACTGGGTACTTTAGAGTTAACTTGCTCGACGAAAGAGAAAATCCTCTTCCATTGGCAATCACTATAAATTCCACCCGAAATTGGGTCTGTTCGAGATAGCACAAAAGAGAGATTTTAATAATTTAAAGATGCTAAGAACTGGCGCCCAGTGGTAGTTATAAAAAATATTTATATCAGGGAAACTTAAACAGAATAATTGGATCGTATTTGGATTTGCAAAACTTGGCGGAAGAAGCTGGCTCTCTTAGATAGAGGCCGTGTATGCCAAGCCTTGCATAACCCATCCGTTTAACTGATCCATCCCGCTCTAATTTTCTGAGTCGCTGGTTTGCTGTTTTAATGTCACCGACCAATGACCCCCATCCTCTTTCGATACCTGCAAAAGATTATAGGTTTTTACCATATCCAGCAGACCGGAATGGCCATAAGTTTTGGGTGAAAAAGCCGGATCGGTGCGCTTGAGGTATTGGCCGAGTGGACCTAAGCCCACTTTGCCTTCGGATGTGTCGCTCGCGAGCAGCGCAACCGCGTCCACCAAAAATTTGGGGCGCTTTTTTGTGGGCGAGCTTTTGGTTTCGGATTTTGATTGTTCGGGCTTGTCGGGATTTTCCTTTTTTTGCCGGGTTGGGCGGGAACGTTTGGTAGAGGAATCCGGTTGTGCCTCCTCTCTCACCCATTCAAAAAACTGATCGCTGGCATTGCGCAAGGCGTCGGGTGTTTTTTCTTCTCCAACAATACACACGGTGGCACCGCGCTCGCGCAATTTGCGACAGAGATATGCAAAGTCGGAATCGCTGGTTACCAAACAAAATGTATCGGCCCGGTTATCGAACATCGCTTCCAGCGCATCCAATGCCAAAGCGAGATCCGAAGTGTTTTTGCCGGATGCATATTGGTATTGCAGGCAGGGCGTAAATGCCAGGCGCACCAGCGCCTCCTGCCATTTGTTCGCCAGAGTGGTGTGATTGCCGTAGCCTCTACGCAAAACCACCCGCCCGAATTGCGCGGTGACTTTAAGGGCGTGCTCGAGAATTTCCGGCGATACATTGTCGCAATCGACAAGTACGGCCACACGGGATTCGTTATGGGGGTTATTGGCCATTTAGGGTCCTGTAATAAAAATTATTGGTCTGAAAATTCCTCCCGGCCTTTTTAAAAAGGGGCATATTCTTGGGAGAGTTTTTTTAAGGCGCCGCTCCCTCGTCCAAAACCTTCCGCACCTTTTCCGCCACTTCCTGCCGGCGATAAGGTTTGCTCAGCAAATGCACGCCTTTGTCCAAACGCCCATGATGCACGATTGCGTTTTCCGTGTAGCCGGAGGTGAAAAGTACTTTTAATTCCGGGCGGATTTCTTTGGCGGCGTCGGCGAGTTGGCGACCGTTTAAGCCGCGGGGCATGACGATGTCGGTGAAAAGCAGGTCGATATTCGGATGGCGGCGGATCAATTCCAGGGCTTGAGGGCCGTTGCTGGCGTCGGTGACGCGGTAACCGAGGCTGGTTAATTGATTGATGAGGTTGGTGCGTACCAGTTCGTCGTCTTCCACCACCAGGATGTGTTCGCGGCCGCCGGTGCTGATATCCGGGGGCGTGTGTTGGTTGAGTGCCGCGTCCTTCGCATTGGCACGCGGGAGATAGAGCTTGATGGTGGTGCCGTGGTCGACCTCGGAATAGATTTTGATGTGGCCGCCCGATTGTTTGACGAAACCGTACACCATCGACAAGCCGAGGCCGCTGCCTTTGCCCACCTCCTTGGTGGTGAAGAAGGGTTCAAAAGCGTGAGCCAACACCTCTGGTGTCATGCCGTGGCCGGTGTCGGAAACCGAGATCCGTACATACTGACCCGGCGCCACCTCGCCGTGCAGCCGCGCATAGGTATCGTCCAGTTCCGTATTGGTTGTCTCCAGCGTCAGGCAACCACCGGCTGCCATGGCATCGCGGGCATTGATGGCCAAGTTGAGCAGGGCCACTTCCAATTGGCCGGGGTCCACTTCGGTGAGCCAAAGTGGACTGGACTGCACGATTTCGATGTCGATGTTCTCCGCCAGCGTGCGGCGCAACATGCTGTCCATACCGCCCAGTAATTGGCTCAAGTCCACCAGCTTGGGTTCCAGCGCCTGACGCCGGGCGAAGGCCAGCAGCCGATGGGTGAGGTCAGCACCGCGTTCGGCGGCGCGCACGGTCATATCCACCATCGCCAGCAGCTTGGTGTCATTTTCCAAATAGTCACGCAGCAACTCGGCATTGCCGAGAATAACCGTCAGCAGGTTATTGAAATCGTGCGCGACACCGCCGGTGAGTTGTCCGACGGCCTCCATTTTTTGCGATTGGCGCAATCGTTCTTCCAGATGCAGGCGCTCGGTGACATTGATCATGCTTCCCAGCATGCGTATGGCTTTGCCATTGTCGTCGCGTATGACGAAACCCCGGTCGATCACATTCACCGCGTGACCATCCGCGTGGGTAAAACGGTATTCCTCAGACCAGGTATTGGCATTGCTGTCTATGGTTGAGTGGAGGCTGCGCAACACCCGGTCACGATCCGACGGATGTATATGGTTGGACCAGGATTCCGATCCCTGTCCCACCTGGTCCCGGTGATAACCGAACAGCACGCTGAAGTTCTCGTTCCACCAGAGGCGGTTCTCGCGCACGTCCCAGTCCCAGATGACGTCGGTGCTCGCGCGAGCCACCAAGCGGAACCGCTCCTCGCTGAGTTTGATGGCCGCCTCAGCGCGCTTGCGCTCGGTGATGTCATGGAAATAGACCGCCAAGCCTTCTGGAACCGGATGGGCGCTGACTTCAAACCATTTGCCCAGCGGCGGATAGAACTCGATGAAGCGCGTTGTCTCTCGTGTCTTGACGGCGCGTTCGTATTCCCGTTGGAAGGCTGAGCCGGCCGCTTCGGGAAAAGCCTCCCATACTGGTCGGCCGATCAGTTCGGCGCGGTTGTGGCTCAGCAGAACCTCCGCGTGGTGATTCATAAACGCGAAGCGCCATTGCTCACCGTGGGTGTCGATCACCAAAAACGCGTCGTTCATGTTCTCCAGGGTGCGTACCAGGCGGGCGTCCGCATCCACTTGACGGGTGATGTCCTGCACCACGCCGGTCAGCACCTTGCCCTTGGGTGTGTCTGTCAGTTCGCCGACACCGCGCACCCGTACAATCCTGCCCTGGCCGCCCATTATGCGGTGCTCAAACTCGAAATGATGGGCGCCGGTGTCTTCAAAATGCGCAAATTGGGTCGTCATGGCTTCCCGGTCGTCTGGGTGGACCAGGGCCACATAGGCTTCATAGGAATTGCCGAAAGCTTCCCTGGGCAGGTCAAAAATCCCGTAGATATTATCGGACCACTCCAGGTGACGGCTCGCCAGATCCAACGTCCAGATACCGATGCCCAACATGCGCTGGGCCATCCGAAGGTTGGCTTTGTGCTCCTGCAGCGACGTTGGTATGTGGATGTTTGTGGTCATGCGCCCCCCGGCGTCGGTGGTATACCGGTGTCAGTGTTATAAGTGCCGCGGGGCGCCGGCGCGCTCCCGTTCTATCGCGGGTGCCCGGGTCCAGCTTCGCGCCACCGACCCCTCCATGGGCCGGGCTATGGCGTAGCCCTGCGCGGCGTCACAGTGAATATCGCGGAGGAAATTCAGCGTCCAGTCGTCTTCCACGCCTTCAGCCGTCACGTGCAGCCCCAGTGCGTGCGCCAGTTCCACAATGGCAGAGGCTATTTTTTGCGACTCCGCCGAGTGGGAGGCGGTGGTGACAAACATCTTATCGATTTTCATTTCTGAAAACGGCAGCCGCGCCAATTGCACCAGGGAGGAATAGCCCACACCAAAGTCGTCGATGGAGAGGCCGAAACCTTTGATACGCAGCTGCGTGAGAATTTCCACCATCGCCACCGGGTTTTGCATACTGGCGGTTTCGGTCACTTCGAGGATCAGTTGCGCCGGCTCCACCGCAAAAGCCTTGCATTGCTGGGCGATCCAATTGGGCAGCTTAGGATCGGAAAGCACCTTGGCGGAAACATTGAGAGCAATGGTCAGGTCCGTGCCGCGGAAGGATTCACTGAACCAGCCCAGGGCGTTTTCAAATACCTGGCGGGTGAGCAGATGGATCAGGCCTGTGTGCTCCGCCAGCGGAATGAAACTGTCGGGTTTGATCATGCCAATCCCCGGCTCATACCAGCGCGCTAAGCCCTCAAAACCTATGAGGTTTCCCCGGTCGCAGGCGATTTTGGGCTGGTAGTGAACCTGGATATGACGGCTGCGCAGCGCTTCACCCAAGGTTTGCTCGGTCACCTGGAAGGCGGCACTGGCGCGCGGGTAGGCCGTGGTGGTCGGGTCGCGGCTGGCATTGTTGGTGCCGCGCGCCGACTGCAGCAGGTTGCGCAGCTGTTTTGGGGAGAAGGGCTTGCTCAGAATGCCCAATACCAGCAGGCCATTTTCGGCGGCGGCCCGGGCCGCCGCTTCCAAAATGCGGGTGCCGAGCCCGCTGGTGATGATGATTGATGCATCGGATTTGAGCGATGCCAGGTGCTGCAAGGTTTGAACGCCGTCCACTTCCGGCATCTGCAGGTCGATCAGCAGGTGGGTGGGATCCCAATCGTTGAGGTGTTGCAGGTATTCCTTATGGGACGTGGCCGCACGGGTTTCGAAGCCAATCTGCTGGGCAATGGCGCAGATGGTGAAACACACATCGGAATTGTCGTCCACCGCCAATAGGCGCAGCGGTTGCGTCATAGGTAAATCCTTACTCCGCGGGCGACGTGCTCCCCTTGGCCCTGCTAAGGCCCGCGTCACCTGGCCATTGGATGGGGATAAAGTCCATTAACGATGGTTCAAAAAGCGCGAAATTTCAAGGCGGTGGGAGTAAGTGGGGATTTACATATTAAACGTGATGTCAATCACGTTTAATCTGAAGGCCCTATAACTTGGTTGGTTAGGGACCACCGCTGATAACAGCAGAACCCGCAGCATATTTTGCCAATGCTGCTTGCCATCCAGACTGAAATCCCGAGTTGCAAATCAGGCTATCTCGTAGTTACAAAAAAATGCTTTTAAAGGTTAATAATTAAATTAAATATACCTTTATAGGTATATTTTGGTTGTTCATCCGATTCCGAAGGTCTAGTATTCAGATTGCCTAATCTGCAAGACACATTATGCCGCGCACGGATTATCAACTTGGTTTGTCGGAAGATGCCAGACATTCCCTGCAAACATTGGCAGGCAACCTGCGGGAGGCGCGCAAGGCTAGGGGTTGGACCCTGGAGGAGGCCGCTAAACGTTGCTTGGTTTCCGTCAATGCCTATCGCAATGCGGAGGCCGCCAATCCCGGTACAGCCGTGGGCGTCTATCTCGCTATATTGGATACCATGGGCCTAGTGGACGGACTGGCGGATGTGGCTGCACCCCATCGGGATGAAACCGGCCGACGTCTCAAATGTGTGGGGTCTGTTACGAAAGGGTCTTCACCATGAGAGTATCGGCTTTTACCTCCGCTTACGTTTTTGCGCGTCTTGCCAATGGGCAGCGCCTGCTCGTTGGTAAATTGGAATTGCTGAATGACCTCGGCATTTTCAAATACGACTCAGGCTGGCTGGATCATCCCCTTGCTTACCCTCTGGACCCCGTGAATTTGCCTCTTGCGCCCCGTGAATATCGCACTCGAAATAGCAAAGGTGTGTTCGGCGTTTTTAGCGATGCGGGGCCGGATGATTGGGGCACTCGCATTTTATTGATGCAGCAGAAAAGCGCTCCAAAAAATGAACTTGAACGCTTGCTGCGCACCAGTGGCGGGGGCGTGGGCGTGTTGGAATTCAGTCTTTCGCGTACCGCACCCCGTGAACATCCTGGTTTTCCCGGGATAGAATTATTGGACAGCCTAGCCGATACAGCAGCAAAAATTGAGAATAGAGCACGACTGACAAGCGAACAACTTGCACTTATAGAGCCGGGCTCCAGTATGGGCGGCGCCCGCCCCAAAGTGGTGGTGGCCGACGGGGAGGCCGCCTGGCTGGTCAAATTCTCCCGTCCGGCTGATCTGGTGGATCTGCCCCGTCTGGAATTTGCCACTTTGCAACTGATGAAGCACGTCGGATTTTATGTGCCGGAAATCGCGCTGCGTGATCTGGGTGCTGGTCGTACCGCCTTTTTAAGCCGCCGTTTTGATCGTGAACCGCAGAGTCCTGTGCATTTTATTTCCGCTAACAGTCTGTTCAATATTGACCGGCTGAGACCTGTGCGGAACTCGCTCCAAAATCCCTACAGTTACGTCAACCTGGCCAACATCATTCGACGCCATGTTGCGGACCCCGAGCGCGATTGTTTGGAACTGTATCGCCGTATGCTGCTGAATATTTTTATCGGCAATACAGACGATCATGCGCGTAACCACGCTTTAATTTTCGACACAGTGGAAATGGCTTGGCAATTGTCACCAGCCTATGATGTGTTGCCCACCATCGGGGGTAATCGCGGTCGTCAGGCCATGGGCGTGGGCAGTGAGGGTGGCGATAGCACCGCCGCCAATGCGCTCTCCTATTGCAAACTTTTTATGCTTACAGAATCCCAGGCGCGGAAATTAATTGCGGAGATTCTGGATTTGGCTAAGACCCTGCCGGACTATGCAGTCGTGGCAGGGATGCGGGACGGGGATGTGGAGATTGTGCGGGGCTATTTAAGGGAAGGAGCCTAAGGTGTTTCGCATACTCAATTCAATCACCAGACTTTTACCCACGTTGGTTCCATCAGATCGGCCTCAGTGAAAGGCCCCGGTTTTAATAGGGCAAACCCGCAATATCCAGTTCCAATTTCCAAACCGCGCCGGCTCCGGTAATAAACAGCGTTTTACGTTCCGGCCCGCCAAACGCGGCGTTGGTGATATTGGCGTCCACTTTGATTTTGGCGATTTCGTCACCGGTCGGTGAAACCACACGCACATGCTGCAAATTGTGCTCGGTCACATACAGGTTGCCAGCGCAATCCACCGCCATGCCGTCGGGCGTGTTGACGCTGAGGATGTCGCGGCCTGTGCCGACTGTGCCGTTTTCAATTGGGTAGGCGCGCACTACGCTGCCGCCGGCAACGTAGAGCGTGGTTTGATCGGGCGAGAGGGAAACGCCGTTGGGATTTTCCAGGGTGTCGTCAATAACGGAAACGGTCTCACCATCAAATTGATAAACGCGTGTTTTATCCTGGCCGCCGGGTGCCGCTGCGCGTTGATACGACGGATCGGTGAAGTAAAGAATGCCGCTGCGTGACAGAGTCATGTCATTGGGAGAATTAAAAGGATTGCCCTCGTATTCATTTACCAGAATTTCCCGCTCGCCGGTATGCGGGTTGTAACGCGAAATTGCTTTGCGATCATGCGTGGCGGCCAGCAGGAAACCTGCGTCATCCATCGCCAGGCCATTGCTGCCGCTGTTGTCGATGGCGGTGATGACTGTGCCGTCGCTTTTTAGCGCTTGAATGCGTGATGGAAATCCTTCAGCGAAAGTGAAGTCGGAAAAGTACAGGGTGTCACCGATCCATACCGGGCCTTCAAAAAGGCCCGCTTCTGGGCGTGTACTGTTGGCGGTGGTAATACGCTCGGCGGTGAGTTCACCGCTGGGGGCTGTACCGGGCTGCACCGGGCAGGTCCAGGCTGCGGGCGGGGCGAATCTTTTCTCCGCTGCATTCTCCACCACTGTTTCCGGTGTGGATGCATTTTCCACTTCCGGTGGCGGCGTCGGTACTTTTTCAGCGCATGCTGTGGCAAGCAGAATGCAGGTAATCAACGCTGAGCGCGAATAAAAGTGTGATTTCATTTTTCATTAGCTCTATTAATAAACGATTAAAAATAAGGGATATAAATGCCGCCTTAGACAGACAGCACTTTATTCACCGGCAGATCGCGCACACGCGTGCCCGAGGCGTGGTAAATCGCATTCACAATACTGGGCACCACCGCCGGCAGACCGGGTTCCCCTACGCCGCCGGGGGCATGTTGCGAATCGATCAGATGCACAAACAACGGCGGTACTTCCGGCATGCGCGCCACTTGATAATCATGGAAATTCGACTGTTCGATCACACCGTCTTTAATGGTGATCTGACTATACAAAGCCATGGATAAACCCATAATCATGGCGCCTTCCATTTGCGAGCGCACGCGGTCCGGCGTCACAGTCAAGCCACAGTCTATGGCGGTGTGCATTTCCAGAACTTCCACTTTTTTATTGATTACGCGCACTTTGGTGGCGGCGGCGCTGTAGGAATTAAAACTGTTGGCATAGGCAATGCCCCAGCCTTCGTTTGCCGGCAATTTCTGCTCAAGCTTGACCTTGTCCGCCAGGGTGTTGATGACATTTTTCATGCGGCGGGTGTCCACTGCATGGGCATCGGTCAGTTGGTCGTAATTGGTCCAACCGGTAAAACCTTCTTTGCGTGGATCGATAAGACGGTCTTCGCCCAATAAATTCATCCACATCTGTCGAGTGCCGATACCGGCTTTGGCCGCCAGTTCGTCCACGAAGCAACTGATGGCAAAAGCGTTGTGCAGATTCTGCACCGCGCGGAACCAACCGATGCGCACATGGGTGGACGTTTTTTGCGTTTCACAGCTGAAGTTGTTCAGCGCAAAAGGAATATCCGCAAAACTCTGGGCGAGCAACCCGTCGCTGGGTGTATCGGATTTGGCATCGAAGGTCCAGCCGATAGGAGGGTGCGCTACACGCTGCACCCAGAAATCCGCGGAATTCTTTTCCGTCAATTCGGCTTTGCAATAATTTGCTGCCGTCGAGTGGTAAAAGCCGTGTTTCACATCGTCCTCTCGGCTCCAGACCACTTTTACCGGACGGCCCGTTGCCACCGCGAGTTCCACAGCCTCCAGGGTGAAATCGTTCTTGCCTTTGCGGCCGAAGGCGCCGCCCATCAAGGTGGTGTTCACTTCAACCTTATGGCCATCTTTTTCCGCATTAAAACCCAATTCTTCCAGAATGAGAGTTTTAGCCCATTGAGGTGTCTGCGTGCCGGTCCACACGGTGCATTTTCCATCTTTTATCACCGCTGTGGCGGCGGGGGTTTCCATGGACATATGGTGGTGGTAGGGCATGGTGTAAGTGGCTTCCACCGTGCGCTGCGCATCGTAGCTGTGATCCTTTATCGCGCCTTTACCGCGCACCACATTGCCCGGTTGCTGTACCTTGTGGATCAAATCCTGTTTGTAGGTTTCCGAATTGTGGCTGGCATTGGCCCCCAGGTCCCATTCGATTTTTAATTTTTTGCGGCCTTCCATCGCCGCCCAGGTATTGGTGGCCAGAACTGCCACACCGGAAATGGCTTTAACGCCGACGGGCAGGGGGCGGTCTTTCAATTGCACCACATCGATTACTCCGGCGATTTTTTTTGCTTCCGCTGCATCGAATTTTTTTACCTTGCCGCCGATTACAGGTGGCCGTTCGATGCTGGCGATCAGCATATCCGGCAATTGAATGTCCTGAGCGTAAATGGCTTTGCCCTGCACGATATTGTCGTGTCCGATAAGTTTGACGTCTCTGCCGATCAATTTGAATTCGTTCTGCGGTTTCAATTGGACGCTGGCGGCATTCGGCATAGGCAAACTCGCCGCCTCTGCGGCCAATTCGCCGAAACTCAATTTTTTACCGTTTTGCGTATTCACCACAAAATGCTGTTGCGCTTTTACCGCGCTTTTTTCCACCTGCCATCGGTTTGCGGCCGCCTGTTCCAGCATCTCCCGCGCCACGGCGCCCATCTGGCGGATATGGGTAAAGAATTTGCGGATGGACGCGGAGCCGCCGGTGCTCTGGTCGCCGTAACGGGTATCGGCTTTGCCCAGGCTGACTGTTACACGCGACCAGTCGGCTTCCAATTCGTCCGCAATGATCTGCGGAACACTGGTGTTGATACCCTGACCCATTTCCATGCGATGGCAGACAATATTCACCGTGCCCTCGGGGTCGATTCCCACAAAATAGCCCAACAGGTTCTGGGCAATTTCCGGCTTGTTCAGCGCCGCATTGCCAATACCTGGCAGGGCACTCGCAATAACCAGGGCACTGCTGCCCATGCCCAATTGCACAAGAAAATCCCGGCGGCTGACATTAATAATGGAATTCATGATCAAACCCCCTTCGCTCTTTTTGCTTCTTGCCCGGATGGCACTTCCTGCATTTGCACAGCGGCCTGCATTTGCACAGCGGCCTGCATTTGCACAGCGGCGCTCATAATCGCCTGCTTGATGCGCGGATAGGTGCCGCAGCGGCAGATATTGCCCTGCATGTAATTTTCGATTTCCGCTTCCGTGGGTTTGGGCGTTTGTTTGAGCAGGGCGGCGGCGCTCATGATCTGCCCGCACTGGCAATAGCCGCACTGGGCAACTTTGTGTTCCACCCAGGCTTTTTGCAGCGGGTGCAGATCGCCAGCGGGGGCCAGCCCTTCGATAGTGGTTACCTGCTGACTGCCAACGGCGGATACGGGCGTAACGCAGGCGCGCACTGGAACACCATTGAGATGGACGGTGCAGGCGCCACAGAGACCCAGGCCGCAGCCGAACTTGGTGCCGGTGAGCTGTGCCAGATCCCGCAGTGCATAGAGCAGCGGCATATTGGGATCCGCATCAAGGGAGAGAGATTGGCCATTGACCGTGAGCTGGATCATGGGGGTGCTCCTTGTTTCAAGTTGACACGCGGCGGCGCATTGCGGTGAAGCTGCGTTAGGGATGTTCGATCGCGGCTGATTATGGTGCATCCGCCTTGGCATGAATACTCCCTTGTCGGTGCCTTTGGCGTTTTTAGCGCAGCGATAGTTAAAAACAATTCCGGGCCATAAAGTTCTACCCGATAATTGCGGCCGTTCGCTATGGGCATTACCTGTTCCACAGATAATGGAACGGGCGTTCACGGGGATTTCAAAAGAATAAAAAGGCTGTCTTATGAAAAATATTCGCTTGGGCTTGGCTTACGCAGGCATCACATTGGCGGCCATTTCCCTGATGTACGCTGCCCTATTGCACGGCGGTACGATGGAGCAATTCGGTGCGGTGACGGCGACGCCTTCCGAGGGTTCCGCCCTGGCTGATTTTCTGACAGGCGTTGCGCGCAACCTGCGTCACCCTCTGGCGATTTTATTGATGCAAATCCTTGCCATTATTTTGATGGCGAGATTATTCGGCTGGTTATTCAAAAAGGTCGGCCAACCTGCCGTGATGGGAGAAATAGTGGCGGGCATTGCGTTGGGTCCGTCGCTGCTCGGCCTTTATTTCCCCGCATTTTCACTGCTGATTTTCCCTCACAGCTCACTGCCGAATTTGCAGATGGTCAGTCAGATCGGGCTGATTATGTTTATGTTTGTGATCGGTATGGGTATCGATTTGAACGTACTGAAAAGCAAGGCGTTGGACGCCGTCATTATCAGTCACACGAGTGTCGTGCTGCCCTTTGTGCTGGGTATGCTGTTGTCACTTGCGCTCTTTAAAACCTATGCGCCGTCCGGCACCGCGTTTTTATCCTTCAGCCTGTTTACCGGCATCGCCATGAGTATTACGGCGTTTCCTGTATTGGCGAGGATTCTGCAGGAGCGGGGTATGGAAAAGACCCAGGTGGGCAACATGGCACTTACCTGCGCGGCTGCCGACGATATCACCGCATGGTGCGCATTGGCTGCCATTATCGCCATCGTTAAAGCGGGGAATTCCGCCAGTGCGTTGTATGTGATAGCCCTGACGATCTTTTATATCGTGCTGATGATTAAATTCGTGCGCCCCTTCCTGCAAAAAAAAGCTGAGCGCCATGGGCAGGATAAAACAATGGCGATGATCGTGTTCGTCACTTTGTTGCTGTCCTGTTGGCTGGCGGAAGTGATCGGCGTGCATGCGCTCTTCGGCGCTTTCCTGGCGGGCGCCGTGATGCCCGATCTCGCGGGCTTCAAGCGCTCTTTCAAGGAAAAGGTGGAAGATTTTTCGTTGATTATGCTTCTGCCGTTATTTTTTGTTTTTACGGGGCTTAGAACGCAAATCAATCTTCTCAACGAATGGTATCTTTGGTGGATGGCAGGATTGATCATACTGGTTGCTGTCACCGGAAAATTCCTCGGCAGCGCATTGGCGGCGAGATTTGTCGGGCAGAGCTGGAAAGACAGCTTGACCATCGGTGCTCTGATGAACACCCGTGGCCTGATGGAGCTGGTGGTGTTGAATATTGGCTACGATCTGGGTGTGTTATCCGCTGAGCTTTTTACGATGATGGTGATCATGGCGTTGGTCACGACTTTCATGACCGGCCCCGCACTGGATGCGGTGAATTATATTTTCCGGAGGCGCGGATTGTTGGAACATCCAACGAATCATTCACCGGAGTAATTCTGCCGAGGCGGGCTGGTCCGGTAGTCCGGACCAGCCCGAATCCGCTAAAAACTCACACTCAGCTGCGAATTTCCACCATAGGTTTCCCACCCGCCGCCAAGCGCTTTATAAACCGCCACCAGGTTGAGCAGCAGTTGTGTTTCACTTTGAGCGAGCTGTGCGTTGACATCCAGCTGAGAGCGTTCGGCGTCCAGCACGCTGAGAAAATCGCCGCTGCCGATTTCAAATTTCTGACGAGCAAAACGCGCGGCTTGTGAACTGGCGCTGGCGGCTTGTTGCAGGCGCAGACGGCGCTCCTCCTCGCGGGAGAAATTCTGCAACGCATTATCGGTTTCCTCCAACGCGCGTTGCACTGTCTGCTCAAACTCGGCGATGCGCGCGCGGGTCCGGGCATCCGCCGCATCAATTTGATTTTGCACCCGCCCAAGATTAAAGGCGGCCCAGCGAATGCTCGGCGCGAATAAAAAAGTTTCCGTCGGAGTTTCACCCAGTCGCGACCAGTCCGTGGATAAGTAACCCAGGCTGCCATTCAAGGTAATGCGGGGATAAAGATCCGCGACACGCACGTTGTATTCCGCCACTGCGCCTTTCAGCGCCTGTTCCGCGTACTGAATATCCGGTCGTCTCTGTAATAAATCCAGTGGATTACCCACGGCGAGTGTGGTGGGCAGGGAGGGCAGGGCGGTATTTCCGCCGACGGTGTTCGCTACCTGTTCTGCACTTTGATGGGTCAGCACAGCCAGGCGATTCTGCGCGACGCGGATCTGGGCCTGCAGTGTGGGAATGCGTGCACGGGTCAGCTCCAATTGTGTCTGGGCGCGGCGGATATCCAGCTGATCGCCGCGTCCGACATCGGCGAATTTCTGCGTGAGATTTAGCGATTCCTCTAAATTGCGCGCACTGTTCTGCGCGACCTGCATCAGATATTGACTGCCGCGCAATGCGATATAGCTTCCGGCCACTTCCCCCGCGACGCTGACCTGTACCGCACGCAGATTTGCCACTCGCGCCTGCCACTGGGCTTCGCTCAGGTTGACCTGCTGATGGATGCGGCCGAAGAGATCCAGCTCCCAATAGGCATCAAATCCCGCCTGATAGGTTTCGCTGATGGTCGCGGCGCCGGGCGGCAATAAATCCGCGCTGGTTTTCTGTCGGCTGGAAGAAACGTCTGTTTCCACCGTGGGCAACCAGTCCAGCCGGCTGTTGCGCAAAAGTGCGCGCGATTCCGCCAGCGATGCCTGGGCCACATGTATATCGCGATTGTGCGTCAGCGCCAGATCCATCAATTGCTTGAGAGAATCATCGTCCAGTTGCTGCCACCAGGCGGCTTCGGGTTCCGCGGAGAGAAACCTGCCCTCCAAAGAAAAGCCCTCTCCCACTACGGGCAGGTGCGCCTGTTGCGCGGCTTTATCCACACTTTTATAACTGCTGCAGGCACTCAGGATCACACCCAGCAACAGCACCCCGGACCCTAAAAATAATTTTGCATTATTCATATAGACGACTCCTTATGATGCAGCGGGTTATAGAGATGCCGCTGGGTGTGTGGCGACGGGTAATTTCGCGGCGTCTGTGGCGGGGCGGTAATAATTGCCGCCCTCCAGCTTGCGCAGCAGCACATAAAAAATCGGTGTGAAAAACAAGCCGAAAAAAGTCACGCCGAGCATGCCGGAAAATACGGCAATGCCCATCACGTTGCGCATTTCCGCTCCTGCGCCGGTGGAAAACACCATGGGTATCACCCCCATAATAAACGCGAAGGATGTCATCAATATGGGGCGCAGGCGCATACGGCTGGCGGTGATCGCCGCCTGGTAGGTTTCCATTCCGCGCTGCTCCAATTCGCGCGCAAATTCCACAATCAGAATGGCATTCTTGCTGGCGAGGCCCGCCAAAACAAACAAACTGATCTGGGTGAAAATATTGTTGTCACCATCGGTGATCCACACGCCGAACAAAGCGGCGAGAATGGATAGCGGCACTATGGAAATCACAATCAACGGCAGCGCCAGGCTCTCGTACTGCGCCGCCAGCACCAGAAATACCAGCAGCAGACACAACGGGAAAATATAAATGGCGGTATTGCCGGAGAGCACTTGCTGATACGTCAGATCCGTCCACTCGAATACCATGCCCGGCGGCAGGGTTTCCGCCAGAATTTCACTGATGGCATCCTGCGCCTGGCCGCTGGAATAGCCCGGTGCCGCGTTGCCGTTTAAATCCGCGGCCAAATAGCCGTTGTAATGAGTGGCGCTCTCCGGCCCGTAACTTTCTTCCATGGTCAGCACCGATCCCAGCGGCACCATGTCACCTTGGTTATTGCGCACTTTTAAATTCATGGCATCGGCGGCGGTGGCGCGGTAGGGCGCGTCCGCCTGGGCGATCACCTGATAGGTGCGGCCAAACTGGTTGAAGTCATTGATATACAGCGACCCCAGATAAATCTGCATGGTGTCGAAGACTTCCTTGATATTCAGGCCCAGCTGTTTGGCCTTGGTGCGGTCCACGTCGGCGTAGAGTTGCGGCACATTGATTTTGTAGTTGGAGTAGACGCCGACAAGCTCGGGGCGTTGCCAGGCTTTTTGCTGTACCTGTGCCACCACCTCCGCGAGTTTTTCGTATCCCAACCCGGCGCGATCCTCGATTTGCAATTTAAATCCGCCGGTGGTGCCCAGCCCGCGTACGGGCGGTGGTGGAAAGATAGCGATAAAGGCTTCTTCAACGCCGGCGTATTTCGCCTGCAGTTTTTGTGCAATGGCGCCAGCAGAAAGCGCAGCGCCTTTTCGTTCGCTGAAAGGCTCCAGCGTCAGAAATACAATGCCCGCGCTGGAGCTGTTGGTAAAGCCATTGATGCTCAAACCGGGGAATTGCACCGAACTCTCTACGCCGGGTTCCGCGAGACCGATGGCACCCATTTCGCGGATGACGGATTCGGTGCGCGCGAGTGTGGCGCCATCGGGCAATTGCGCAAAGCCGATCAGGTATTGCTTGTCCTGTGGCGGCACAAAACCTTTTGGAATGGTGTTGAAGCCCACTCCGATGATTGCCACCAGCACCAGGTAAATACCCACGGCCAGAGATTTGCGGCCCAACATTTTGCCGACGCTGGTGGAATAGTTACCCGAGCTGCGGCTGAAGCTGCGATTGAACCAGCGGAAAAACCGCCCGAAGATTTTATCCATCAGCAGCGTCAATCGATCCTTGGGCGCATCGTGGCCTTTTAATAAAAGCGCGGCGAGGGCTGGGCTGAGCGTGAGTGAATTAATGGCGGAAATGACCGTGGAAATGGCAATGGTCAAAGCAAATTGCTTGTAGAACTGGCCGGTCAAACCGCTGACAAAAGCGATGGGCACAAACACCGCCACCAGGGTCAGGGAAATGGCAATAATCGGTCCGCTCACTTCCTGCATGGCTTTATAGGTGGCGGCGATTGGCGTGAGCCCCTCCTCGATATTCCGCTCCACGTTTTCTACGACCACGATTGCGTCGTCCACGACTATACCGATCGCCAGCACAAGACCGAACAAAGAGAGGGTGTTGATGGAAAACCCAAACGCCCACATCAAAGCGAAAGTGCCGACAATCGAAACCGGCACCGCCAGCAGCGGAATAATCGACGCGCGCCAGGTCTGCAGGAAAATCACCACCACTATGACCACCAGCGCCAGGGCTTCCAATAGGGTTTTAATCACGGCTTTTATGGAATCTTTGACGAATACTGTGGGGTCGTAGACCACTTCATAATCCACGCCGGTGGGAAATCGCTGTTTCAATTCCGCCATGGTTTTGCGCACACCCTCGGAAATCTGAATGGCGTTGGCGCCCGGCGCTTGGAAAATTGGAATGGCCACCGCCGGCTGATTATTCAGCATGGAGTTCAAACTGAATTCCGCCGCGCCCAATTCGATGCGGGCAACATCCTTCAAGCGCGTCACTTGGCCATTGCTGCCGGCGCGCAGGATGATTTCCCCGAATTCCTCCGGCGAATCCAGGCGGCCTTTCGCGTTGACTGGTAATTGCACTTCAACAAAATCACTGGTGGGTGCGCCGCCGATAATGCCCGCCGCCACTTGCACGTTTTGTTCGCGAATGGCATTGGTGACGTCACTGGCGGTGAGGGAGCGCTCGGCGATTTTTTCCGGATTCAACCAGATGCGCATGGCGTAGTCGCCGGAACCGAAAAGGCGCACCATGCCCACGCCTTTCACCTTCGCCAATTCGTCCTTGACGTTCATCAAGGCGTAATTGCGCAGGTAAAGCTCGTCGTAGGTTTTATCCGGTGAAATTAAATGCACCACCATGGTCAGGTCTGGCGAACTCTTTACCACGGTCACGCCCGTTTGCCGCGTAACATCCGGCAGGCGTGGCAATGCCTGGGATACACGGTTCTGCACCATTTGCTGGGCAAGGTCTGGATCCGTGCCGATTTTAAAAGTGACTGTGAGCGTCATGCGGCCATCGGTGGTGGCCTGGGAAAACATGTAAAGCATGTTTTCCACACCGCTCAATTGTTCTTCCAGTGGGCGCGCGACTGTTTCCGCGATCACCTTGGGATTGGCGCCGGGGTAGGAAGCGTTGACCACCACCGACGGTGGCGATACCTCGGGGTATTCCGATATCGGCAATTGAAACATGGCGAGCAACCCGGCGATAAAAATCAGCAGGGAAATCACGCCGGCAAAAATAGGGCGATCGACAAAAAAACGTGAAATATTCATAAGGCGCTCCTAGCGCACTGGCGGTTCGGTTAGGCGGAAAACGGTGAGGGAACAGCGGCCGCTAGTGCGCGGCCACCTGGTTGGTAAAAGTCGTGACAGGCACGGGGCTGATCGGGGAATTGGGCCGCAGGTGCGCCAGGCTGTTGACGGCGACGCGCTCGCCCGGCGTCAGACCTTTTTCCACCACCCGATGGGACTGGTAGTGGTCGCCCAATTGCACTTCGCGGTATTGCACGGTGTTGTTGCCGTCCACCACATAAACAAATTTTTTGTCCTGATTGGTGCCCAGGGCGCGTTCGGGTACCAGCAGTGCAGCGGTGGTGGAGGCGGACCCCAGTCGCAGATTGGCGTACATGCCGGCGGTGAGCAGGCCATCGGTATTGTCGAAAATCGCCCGGGCGCGAATGGTGCCGCTGGCGGTGTCGAGCCGGTTGTCAAACGCGTGGATCCTGCCTTGATAGGCTTTTCCACCGCCGTCTGCGAGGACCAGTTCCACCGGCATGTTCTGTTGCTGTTGCAGGCCGCGGACCGATTGCAGGTAGGCTTGCTCGTCCACGTTGAATTCCGCATAAAACCGGTCATCTGCCACCAGCGTGGTCAGCACGGGAGCATTGGGACCGGCTTCCACCACGTTGCCAGCGGTGAGTTCCGCGCGGCCAATACGCCCGCTGAAGGGTGCGCTGATATGGGCATACTCCAAATTAAGCCGGGCGCGGGTCAGGGCACTTTCCGCCGCCAGCACTTCGGCCTTGGCGACTTGATGGCCGCTCAAAGCGGCGTCATAAACGCTCTGGGAAATCAGCTGACTGGTGAATAACTGCTTCGCCCGGTTGAGCTCATCCTGGGCAAGCTGGGCGCGGGAGCGGGCGGTGGCCAGCTGGGCCTGGGCGCTTTGCTCTTCCGCCTGGTGTGGTCTGGGGTCTATCACAAAGAGCATATCGCCCTTGTTCACCCGTTGGCCGTCCTGAAACAGCACCTGTTGAATCGTACCGCTGACCAGAGGTTTGATCTGGGCGCTTTCCACCGGAATGAGTCGGCCGGAGAACCTGGCCCAGGTGCGGATTTCGACGGGTTGTAATTCGACCACTTCAACGGCGGGCGCACTCGGCGCCTGCTGCGGGGCCGGGTCCGAGGCGTTGACGGACTGAACGTAATACAGACCTGCGGCGCTGACGAGCACTAATGCCGCGGCAAATGTGTAGGCCCGGCGGGCCAGTGGGGAAATATTGGGATTCATGATGACGCTCCTATGCCAAAGCCGAATGCCCGGAACCATTGTGTGGGAAACACCAAGGCCAGAGCAGGCGGGCCAAAAACCATTCGAATAAAGGGGTGGAATGCAGTAAAACCGGATGACTTCACTGGATGGAGGCGATGGTACATACCGGTCGGTATGTTGGTCAAGAGATTTTTTTATGCGTCGCGCGAGCCATTTTTGTGACGGATCAGCAATACTATGGATAAAATTTGAGCGTGTTGTTGTCCTATGCCTCGATCGCTTGCCATTTTGATGGGCAGCAGTTACGTTTGGCGCCGCTTACGGACTGTGCAGAACCTACTTTCGGGTAGGTTCATACCGGTTGGTATCTAAGCCAGCGTTTAATCAATTCCCTTGGAACAACTGAGATAGTCATGTCCGCTGAAGAAACAAAAGTCCGTCTGCTGGAAACCGCCCTGGAACTCATCTGGCAAAGCAACTACAACTCGGTGGGAGTAAACGAGATCTGTAAACAGGCGGGTGTCACCAAGGGAGGGTTTTATCATCACTTCGAATCGAAAGCCGCTCTCTTCTGCGCCGCCAGCGATTACTACTGGCATTCCATCAAGCGCGATCTGGACGAGCTGCTGTCCCCGGCCAATACGCCGCTGGAACAGCTGGAAAACCTGATCCAGTTTATTTTCCGCACCAAGTTCGGTGACGATCTTTCCGCCATTCGTGGCTGCCCCTTCTTCAGTGCCGGCCTGCAGACCGGATGCGAAGAATCCGCAATCAACGACAATCTTTTTAATATGTCGCAGAACTGCGTGAAATATAACCTGGCCCTGGTGCGCGCGCTCTCTGCCTCCGGATATCTCGAAGGCAAAGCCGACGCCCAGCGAGTGGCGCGGTTGCTCAGTCAATATGTGCAAGGGGTATCGGGCTATGCCCGTGTCAGCCGGGTTGAATGTATGGAAACCCTTAAGCTGGACGTGTCAGAGGCGTTTTACCGGCTGCTGGGATTGAAGCGGGAATACTGGTTTGCGACCAAACCCACTTGGTCAGGTGAGTCTTCATTGCAAGCGGCGGAGGCCGTCAGGTGAAATCCTGCAGCAGCACCGGTTCCACCAGCATGCTGCGATTGGCGTCCGACAGCCAAACCTGACCTTCATGAATGTTGCACTGTAAATTCATGGAGCGGCTGACCAGCAGCGCAAGCTCCAGCACGTTGTTCTCGGGTATTTCCCATATTTGCAGATTGCGGTGGTGCGCCAGCACCGCCTGATTCTGCTTCCACCATACGGGCACGGCGCGTCCGCCATAGGCGAACAGCTTCACCCGCCGTGCTTTATTGCAGGCTTTGCGCAGCCATTTCTCATCGCTTTGGCCAAATTCAATCCACAGGTCGATTTCGCCAGTGATGTTTTTTTCCCACAGCTCGGCTTCGCCGTCGTCACTCAAGCCTTTGGAAAAACTTAAGGTGGGGGATGCGTTCAAGGCAAATGCCAACAGACGCACCATCATCCGTGCATCCGTCTCGGAGGGGTGTTGGGCCAGGGTGAGCGAATGGTCGTGATAATAACTCCGGTCCATATCGGCAATTTGCAGGTGCGCTTTAAATACGGTGGCTTTCAAAGCCATGGAAATTTCCTCAATTGATGAACCCAATTCGCCGTGCGAACGTAAAAGGTGTTGCGCGAAACATTAAAAAACTGCGCGCAGCATTTGCAATGCGAGCAATAAGGTCAAAATGCCGAATAATTGTTTCAGGACTTTAACGGGCAGGCGGTGAGCCAATTTTGCTCCGAGTGGGGCGGTCACGAGGCTCATGGCGGTCATGCAGATAACGGCGGGCCAATAGATGAAACCCCATGTGAAATCCGGCGTGCCCGCCACGCCCCACCCATTCAGTGCGTAACCTGACGCACCCGCCAGGGCAATGGGCAATCCTATAGCCGCCGAAGTACCTATCGCCACCGGCAATCGCACGTTGCACCACGCCAGAAAAGGTACGGTCAACGAGCCTCCACCTATGGCAACCAATGCCGATACGCCACCGATGCCTCCGCCTACCACCGACAGCCCGGCGGTGCCAGGCAGCTGCCGCGAAGGTCGCGGTTTGCGGTCCAAAAACAACTGCAGGGCAACAAATCCCATGAAACCGGAAAAAAACAGGGCAAGGAATTTGGCGGAAAGATGGCTGGCGATAAACGTCGCCGCGAATGTCCCCAGCAATGTACCCGGTGTCATTCGCCATACGACGGGCCAGAGCACAGCTTGGTGATTGTGATGGGCGCGGAGACTGGCCATGGCAGTAGGGACTATGGCGGCCATGGACGTGGCCAGAGCCAGGTGCACCCGATGTTCGGGATTAAAATCCTGCGCGGTGAACAGGAGCGTGAGCACTGGCACCATCACGCCACCACCACCTATGCCGAACAAACCCGCGAGCAGGCCGGTACAGGCGCCGAGGGCAAAGTAGGCTAACAGCCATTGAACGTCCGGCATTATGAGTAGGCTCCCAGTATTCAAGGGAGGGGCATCATAGCGCTTGGATGTGTTTGAGGCGACGTGAAGCTGCGGGAGCAAAACCACAAAAAAAACCCCCGCTCGAAATACGAGCGGGGGATGGAAAAGTCAGTCATTCAGTGATTGAAGACTGACATCAAAGCTTATACAGCGGTCTCGTCGGTTTCTTCCTCTTCTTCGCCTTCTTCCTCTTCGTCATCACCTTCGTCTTCATCGGGTGTTGGAGGGGTTGGCGGAGTCGGCGGCAGGGGCTGTCCGGCTTCGTCAGTTGGCGGAGTCGGTGGCAGGGGTTGTCCCTCTTCATCGGTTGGTGGGGTCGGCGGGGTTGGTGGTTCTACTGGCTCTCCGGGGGTGCCCGGTACTGGATGCCACTCATGGTCGCCCTTTTCGCACCATTTGATCAGGTGCGGAGGGTAAGGCTTGCTCGGCGCTTCGGCATCACCTTCTTCGCCTTCGGTTGCCTCTTCTTCTGTGGTGGTTTCTGGATTCAGAATTTCGTCACAGACGCTCTCGTCCCACTGCTCATGCGGGGCGGTCGGCGGGAAGGGGTGCTCGTGCTCGGTGCGCGCTTCGATGGTGACGGGCTCCAGTACGGCAAATTCCAGCTCGTTCACTTCATCGGGGTTATCCGTAGCCGCGTCGCAGGTGTATGCCACTGTGTATTCACCGGCTTCCAAGAATCCGACGTGATAGTGGTATTCCCCATTGGGTGCCACTTTGACCAGGGCACTGGCGAGGGGGTCGGCTTCGCTGCCGTTGACGTCGGTAGGCGTTGCATCCGCGCCGGCGTAAACGTAGACAGCACCCAGCTCCACTGACGGATCAGCGCACAGCTCGTTAACCAGATCAGCATTCAGGTCGCCATGCAAATGACCGGCGTGATGATTGGGAACCATGTGCAACGCGGGGTGGAGCAGGACGTGTTGTGCGCGGTGGATCAAGGATTTGCGCAAATTGAAGTCGATGGTGAAAGTCGCTGCTTCGCCTTCGACCAGAGTGAATTTCCGGGCTACGCGAAGGCCATTCTCGGATTCGGCTGGCAGGTGCAGTTCTACCTGAGTGCCGTCTTCAAACTCCACGTAGGAATCCAAAACCTCGTCTTTTACCGCATTGACGTGCAATTGCACCCAATCGTAATCGCCGGCTTCAAGGGCCAAATCGCTGATCAGATCGGTGACAACGCCGTCTTGTAATTGCAGCAGGTCGATGCTCTTAGGAGCTTCAAACTCCACTTCTATCACTTCGCCATCTTTTGGTTTTATCGACACACCGGTCAACTCGATTACCACCGCTGTGGCGGTGTCGACCGGGCCGTCAGTAAGAGCCAAAGTAAAAGCTGCTGATTTTGGATTCGAGCTGGCAGTCGTGTTATCGCCACCGCATCCACTCATCGCCAGGATGGGAATTGTTAGAATGCTTACCGCTAATGCTTTTCTCATAAACATAACTGGTTTCTCCGAATGTTCGAGACTGTTTTTTAACCAAATTTCTTTGGCTTGTGTGTCCGAGGCATAACCCCAATGCATCTCGGTTTTGACACTATAATCCCAAAAATTGGTATTTCGAGGTCTACTGGATCACACTTTGATTGAGTTGGCGTCGTTTTTTGACATTTTTGTCCCATAATCGTCCGTAGTTCGTAAGCGGGTTCACAATTTCAGGTTTGCGTCGTTGGTAAGATTCTGGTCATGACAACCTCCGGTTATCAGGCACTGTCCCGTGCGCTTTATAAGGTTTTGCGGCCCATGGTGCGTCTCTTGATGCGGCACGGAATGTCCTATCGGGCATTTTCCGATGTTGCACGGAATGTATTTGTGGATGTGGCGGAAGAGGAGTTTTCGCTGCCTGGGCGTAAGCACAGCCATTCCCGTACTGCGGTGCTGACCGGAATCAACCGGAAAGATATCGCCAAATTAAAAGACCGGCCGCATCCCTTGTCGGATGAGGGGCAGGAATCTCCGAATCCGATTGCGCGGGTTATTACCGCCTGGATCAATGAGGCGCGCTTTCATGATGAAACGGGACAGCCAAAAGCCCTTATCGTGGAGGATCAGCCCACCCTCAATGACAGCTTTACAACTTTGGCTAAGGACTACTCGAGTGATGTTCCCGTACGGGCACTGATGGATGAATTGATTCGCATCAACGCGGTGATACGTGAGGGTGAGCAGGTGCGATTGATCGTGAATGCCTATGTGCCCATTGCCGATATGAGTGAAAACCTGCGTATTTTCGGCACCGCCGCTGCCGATCTGCTGAAAACCATGGATCACAATATAGGTCGTGAGGCTCCGGGGCCGTTTTTGCAACGCACGGTTTCCTACAACAATATTTCGGAACAAGACCTCGAAGTCATTCGCCAGCGTTGCCGTGAGGAAGGCGAAGCCCTTTTGCTGCAAATTAATGAGTGGCTCAGCGATTTTGAAAAAGTAAAAAGCGCCGATACCGCCACCCAAAAACTTTTCCGAGTCGGTGTGGGCGTGTATTACCTCGAAGGCCTCAGCCCCGATGAAAGCGGAGACAAAAAATTCTAATGAAATATTTAGCGAAGTATTTTTTCTTTGGAACACTCTGGCTGAGCGGTTGTGAATCCGGATTTCGGGACGCCGGTATAGAAGGCACGGGTGATCAGATCACCGTGGCATCCTCCTATGGCACGGTTTCGGGTTTTGGCAGTATTTACGTAAACGGCGTGCATTTTGATACCGATACCGCGCAGGTGGAAATCGTGGGTGCGCCGACGGCAGAAGAAGCGCTTGCGGTGGGTATGGTGGTGGAAGTCATTGGCAAGATCGACGCCGATGGCGCAACAGGTGTGGCGCAGACGATCCGCGCCGAGCGGTTGTTGCTCGGTGTAATCGATTCTGTGGATGAGGTGGACCTCGGCCGCAAGGCCATTCGCATTCTCGGTCAGAGTGTTTATATCGACGAAGATGCTACGCTGGAAAGTGTCGCCTTCGCGGACTTGGCACCCGGTCTGGCGGTCAGTATCAGTGGATTTATCACCGACAGCGGCGCCATAAAAGCGACTTACCTGGCCCTGAAGGATCTCGATATCACCACCGATAATGTTGAAGTGGCCGGCTATGTGAGTTCCATAGACGCAACTGCCGGAACCTTCCGGTTGCAGGATCTGTTTGTTCAAACGGACGGAGCGGCATTCGTCAACGGTGTGATTGAAGATGTTAAACCAGGCGTGCGTGTTCATGCCTCGGGGATATGGCTGGCGGATTCGCAAACCCTGCAAGCGGAGCGGGTCGCCTTTACGGCAAAGTCGACCCTGGACGTGCGCTATACCATCGTTGAAGGCGTCATTCGCAATCGGAGTGATGGTGCCACATTTATGGTGCAAAACACGGTGGTTGATTTGCAGGATGCCAAGATCGAAAACGGTTCGATCCAGGATATTCAGAATGCCGCTCAGGTGATTGTTTTCGGCCCTTTGTTGCAAGGCGTTTTAAAAGCCGATCGCATTCATATAAAACCGCGTCATCCCAATCGATTTAGGGGGGTGGTGAGCGAAATTAACGCGGAGGACGGCACCTTCAAGCTGCTGGACAGCCTTTTCAAAGTGACGAAGTTTACCCAGTTCAAAGACGATTCCCGCGTGATGGAGCGCTACTTCAATCTGGAACGCCTGAGTATCGATGAAGAGGTTGAAGTGTTTGCCGTAAATGTCGCGGGCGTATGGCAGGTGTCACGCCTCACCCGACGCGAGCGGGATGCGGGTATGGCGGGACCTCCCGACAGGCTCCATGGCAAAGCGACTATGCTGGATGACAGCAGGCATTTTTTAATCGACAACCTGCTGGTTGATGCCAGTGAAATACCTGAACACGAATGGGAAGCCTTGAGCGAAAACCAAGATGAATCGCTGGAAGTGCATGTGGAAGGGTTTTATACGGGTGGCGGCCAGTTCAGAGCGGTGCACGTCCATATACATCCGGCGCCACCAGCGCCGATGCCTCTGTGCGACCCACACGAATGTGGCGACGGTAAACCCCCGGTGATACCACCAGCGGCACACAGACCCTAGCAACTGCTGGGAAGCATTTTGGGTGAGGGTCGGTTAGGTTGAGTCGGTTCCCGCCACTTTTATCCACCGACCGTTTTGCGGCACAACCTCAAACCGCGCCCATTGGCGGAACTCGTCCCGCTCGCAGATAGCAGTCTCATAAGCGCCGGCCCCGGCGAGCACTTTGTAGATTATGCGATCCCTGAGGTCCTCCCCATCGCTGGAATCCACCACCTGGCGAATGCTCCACAGATTGCCCAGCTTGCCGTTGCTGTAAAAGCGTCCGGCGATGATTTCCGCCGGGTGGGTAATGTTTTTTTCCGCATGTTGTTTTGCCAGCTCCAAAAGCTCCGTCAGGCTCTCGGCGGTAATGTCCACATAGGAATCCAGCTGCTCCATCGCCGCGGCGAAATCCTCCTGGGTCAGCTCATATTGACGCTCCGCCGCTTTCACCGGTTTGCCCTTATGGCGCCTGGCGAAGTGCGCCGGATAGCGCCGCCACGCGAAGGGGCTGTTAAACAGAGCAGCTGCTCCGAGTATGGAGGCGGTATTCAGCAGCACGGGAGTCACCAGATACCAATAACCCAGATTGTGAATCTCTGGCCCGCCAATGACTGCCACCAGCGCGGTGGCGCCGCCGGGCGGATGGATGCACCGCAGATAATGCATGGTCGAAACCGCTAGCCCGACCGCCAGTGCTCCGGTCCAAGGTTGTCCCGGAAATACATACTGGCAGGTCACTCCCACGAACGCGGAAAACAGATGGCCCCCGACCACTGCCCAAGGCTGGGACAATGCGCCATGGGGCACGGCAAACAACAGCACTGCGCTTGCCGCCATGGACGCCACCAACAGCGGTGTCGGCCCCTCTCCGCATACCCAATAGGCAATCAGATATACCGCAGCCATCCCCAGCACGGCACCCATACCGGAAATCAGTTTTTCGGTGTGACTGGTGGTATTGCGCTCCAGGCCGAGCAGGGCGCGGCTCTCCTGGAAAAAACGGGAATGTTTGTTCATTCATTCATGCTGCGTTTAGGGTGCCCACGGAAATCCCGAGGGTGGATTTAAAAAGGCGGCGATTCTAACAAGCCCACCCCAGCGACGACAGCGGTGTACGACAGGCTGTGATCGGATTTCGACTGGGGTTGTAACCAGGATCTAAATCTAAATTAATATCATTTGTCTTTGGGCGAGGGCATGAGTATGATCGGCGCCCATACAACTTATATCGTGCAACTTGTTCTTGGGGGTTTTATGGCAGAGCGCCGTTCCATCGAAATGTATTCCGGTCGCACCGGGTTTCCTACGCAGCTGCAGCTATTGACGCGTGTCTCCAATGCTGCAGCCTGCTCCGCTCTGGCATTGAGTCTGGGCCTTGCCACCGTGGCCCAGGCCGCTGAAGTCCAGGACAGCAAAACCCAGCTGCCCACCGTGAAAGTCGAAGATACGGCGGTGCCATACAAACAGGAGACGCTGTCTTCCCCTAAATACACCGAGCCCCTCCGCGATACCCCGCAAAACATTACCGTTATCACCAACGATTTGATTCAGGCCCAGGGCGTGCAGTCTCTGCGCGATATTCTCAGCAATGTTCCGGGCATTACTTTTGGCGGTGCTGAAGGCGGCAACGGTTACGGCGACAACATCATTTTGCGCGGTTACGACATCAGCAATAACTCAGCCGATATCACGGTGGATGGCGTGCGCGACACCGGTCGCTTCACCCGTTCAGATTCGTTCAATCTGGAAAGCGTGGAAGTAGTGAAAGGAGCCAACTCCGTTTATTCCGGTGCGGGCTCGATTTCCGGCACCGTCAATTTGGTGACCAAATCGCCGAAGAATGAAGACGTCAGTACCGTGACGGCAGGATTGGGCACGGACAATTATCAGCGTGCAACCCTGGATACTAATAAGGTCATTGGTGAGGGCGCTGCCTTTCGTTTGAATTTAATGACGCACGCCAATGAAGTGGCGGGGCGTGATTATGTGGAATACGAGCGCTGGGGTATTGCACCTTCTATTGCCTTCGGTCTGGATACCGATACCAAAATTGTGTTGAGCGCACATTTCCAGGATGACAAAGGCTGGAACGATTACGGTGTGCCTATTCGTATGGGCCGCGAAGTGCCCGGCGTCGCGCGCAGTAATTATTACGGTCTAAATAATCTCGACGGTGAAAACACCGACAGCCGCTCCTTGAGCGCGTCCGTCGAACACAGATTTAACGAAAATTTATCGCTGCGCAATTTAAGTCGCTGGTCGCAGGTGGATGGACGGTTTATCAATACGGCGTTGCAAGGGCGCGTCTGTATCGAAGCGGGTGAATACCCGATAGGCGTTTCCATAGCGGCAACTCCTCCTGCACTTCCTCCCCTGCTATGTACGGCGTCCGGCACTTATGAATATTCCGGCGGGCCGCGCGCGGCAGGGCGCGATTCCGTCAATACCACTGCGCTTAACCAGATTGATTTGACGTGGGATTTTTCAACTGGCGGCGTCGAGAATACGTTGGTGCTGGGCAATCAGATTTCCACCGAACGTGGGGATCGCGAGAACCAGAATTACGTCGCAACCGCGGGAACCATCAAGGTGACGGATCTCTACAATCCAGACTCTTATTGGAGTGGTCCCGTCAATAAAACCCTGGCTGGAAAATCCAATTCCAAGCTGGATGTCACCGCTTTCTATGCATCCAATACTTTTAAATTCAGCCCCCAATGGCAAGCGAATATTGGTTTGCGCTATGACCACTACACCTTGGATCAGGAAACGTTCGCTTTTACTGGCGGTGCATTGACAGGAATTAACACCGACAGCACGGTTAAATTTGATGACGAGATCATCAGCGGCCGAATCGGCTTGGTATACAAACCACAGGAAAACGCCAGCATTTATGCCTCATATGGCAGCTCAGCTAATCCCACAACGCCATCAGCCAATGCAACGTGTAACGTAAATACCAACTGTTTTACCGATCCAGAGGAATCCCGCAATATCGAGCTGGGGACGAAATGGGATTTGTTGGAAGGCAAACTGGGTTTAACAGCGGCAATTTTCCGCAACGAAAAAACCAATGCGCGAGTGCCTTCTGATACCGATTCAAACTCGGTGGTGATTCTGGAAGGAGAATCCCGCGTTGACGGAATTGAATTGGGTGTTTCCGGCCAGATCAGAGATAACTGGTCAATTTTTGCCGGCTATGTTTTTTTGGATAGCGAAACGCTGCAAAGCGTTTCAAATACTGTCGCGGCGCGTGATGGCGATCCGCAAAAAGGACACGCGCTTGCCAATACACCGGAAAATTCCGGCACTGTTTGGACAACCTACAGTTTCGCGTCCGGCGTGGATGTGAGTTACGGCTTGCGTTTTGCCAGTGGCTCCTATATTGGCAACGGGCCCACTACCCTCACCACCAGCGATGGGGAAGTGACTATAGATCCGAAAGTGCCGAGCTATCTCGTTCACAATGCGGCTGCCAGTTATATCCTCGGCCAAGTGACGCTGCAGTTGAATTTGAACAACCTGACCAACGAGGAATATTTCACCTCGATCACCACCAATCCCAACCGCTGGGCTTTACCGGCACCGGAGCGTTCTGCGATATTCAGCGCCTCTTATACATTCTGACGGTAAACCTTATGTTGTTGGCGATCCCCAATGTGCTGAATTCCGCCCAGGTGGCGGAATTCCGTGCGGTACTGGAGCGTGCCGAGTGGGTGGACGGACGGGCGACCGCCGGCCACCAGTCGGCCCAGGTGAAATACAACCTCCAGGTACCCGAGGACCATCCGGCAGCGCGCCAGCTCGGGGATCGCATTCTTTCTGCCTTGGGAAAAAGCCCGCTGTTTCTTTCAGCGGCGCTCCCGCGAAAAATTTATCCCCCCTTATTTAATTGTTATCGCGAAGGCGGCAATTTCGGTCTGCACGTGGATGGCGCGATTCGCGATATCAAAGGCACGCATCACCGAATCCGGACGGATATTTCCGCCACTTTATTTTTATCCTCACCGGAGGAATACGACGGCGGTGAGTTGATGATCGAAGACACCTACGGCGCCCAGATTGTGAAATTGCCTGCGGGCCATATGGTGCTCTATCCCTCCACCAGTTTGCATAAAGTCAACCCGGTCACCCGCGGCGCGCGCATCGCCTCCTTTTTCTGGATTCAGAGCCTAGTGCGCGAGGACGCACAGCGCAGCCTGTTATTCGACATGGACAATGCCATTCGCGGCATACAAGCCGATATGCCGGACCATGTGTCGGCGGTGCAATTTACCGGCATTTACCATAATTTGTTGCGACGCTGGAGTGAGGTCTAACGGTGGCTCTATGGCTCGGCACCGTGCGCCAGTGGCACTGGATCAGCTCAGCTTTGTGCTTGGTAGGGATGTTGTTGTTTGCCATTACCGGCATCACGCTCAATCACGCAGCGCAGATATCGGTGAAGCCGCGTGTGGAAAATCGCGAATTTGCGTTGCCGGAAGAATTGCTGCAAACCTTACAAATACCGGCAGAAGAAAAGGCCCCATTGCCAACGCAACTTGCAAGCTGGCTGGACGGTGAATTGAATTTGAGTACAGGCACACGCATGGCGGAGTGGAGCGAGGATGAAATTTATCTGTCACTGCCACGCCCCGGCGGTGATGCCTGGTTGTCGGTGGATCTTGCCGCAGGCGCTGTATTTTTTGAAAGTACCGATCGCGGTTGGATTTCATACCTGAACGACTTACATAAAGGCCGCAATACCGGCACCGCTTGGTTTTGGTTTATTGATTTTTTTGCGGCGGCCTGCGTAGTGTTTTGTATTACGGGGCTGGTTTTGCTGTATCGCCACGCAGGAAGCAGACCGACCACCTGGCCCCTGGTGGCACTCGGTCTGGTGGTGCCTATGGTATTGGCGTTGTTATTTATTCATTAATGTCAATTTTATTGATTGTTACTGTGGGATTTTTTATGCGTTCTCTGTGTTTGTCCTTGATGTTGCCGCTATTGTGGTCTGCGCCTCTATTGGCGGCTGATCTGGTGATCTCCGTAGAAATTCCACAATTGGAAGTCGCGGAATACCATCGTCCCTATTTGGCTTTTTGGCTGGAACGTGATGGCGCTCTCGCGGCCAATCTGGCGGTTTGGTACCAGCTGGAGAAAAACGGGGAAACTGCGGAAAAAGGCGAGGAGTGGTTGAAGGATATGCGCCAATGGTGGCGACGCGGCGGACGCTCTTTGGATATGCCGGTGGACGGTATCAGCGGCGCCACTCGCGCTCCAGGCATTCATTCAGTGACTTTCACACCGGGAAAAGGGGCGCTCGCAGACCTGCCCGCAGGTGAATATCAGTTATTGGTGGAAGCGGCGCGGGAGGTCGGTGGTCGTGAACTGCTGAAAATTCCTTTCCAATGGCCACCGCAAACCGAACAGAACTTGAGCGCCACGGGCAGCAATGAGCTCGGCGTCCTGAAATTAAAAATCGTACCCTGACCTTTTTGATCGGCAAAAATGTGAATCGCACAAGAGGAAAACCCATGAAAAAATTGATCTGTCTCGCTGGCGCATTGCTCACTGCGGCCACCCTGCCGCTGGTATCCCACGCGCATCGCGCCTGGATTGTTCCCGCCGCCACCGTGCTCTCCTCGGAAGATCCCTGGGTGACTTTTGATGCCGCTGTTTCCAACGATATTTTTCATACGGATCATGCACCATTGCGCCTGGATGGTGTTGCGGCCATCGCACCGGACGGCAGCCAAGTACAGCTGCAAAATACCAGTACCGGCAAATATCGCAGCACCTTCGATTTAAATCTGAAACAAAAAGGCACCTACAAGGTGACTTCATTCAGCAGTGGCCTGCGCGCCCGCTGGGAAACGGAAGAGGGCGAAAGACGTGGCTGGCCCGGTCGCGGTGAACAGGCAACGGCGGAAGGCTTTGCGAAAGAGGTTCCTAAAAAAGCCAAAAACCTGGAGGTGTCCTTCGGCTCGCGACGTTTGGAAACCTTTGTCACCGCCGGCACGCCGGATACCAAAGTATTCCAACCCACCAATCAAGGATTGGAGCTGGTACCGGTAACCCATCCCAATGATTTGTTCGCTGGCGAAAAAGCGGAATTTAAATTTCTCATCGACGGCAAACCCGCAGTGGGTGCCAAGGTGGAAGTGGTGCCGGGCGGCATGCGTTACCGCAATCAGCAAGCGAATATCACAGCGGAAGCCGATAAAAATGGCAGCGTCTCCATCACTTGGCCGCAGGCCGGCCTGTATTGGATGAGTGTGAGCTACGAAGATGACAAAGCACAAAAGCCTGCCAAAAAACGCATTGGTTCTTATGTGGCGACATTTGAAGTGTTGCCGGAGTAATATTCATTCCGCTGAAGCCTTCTCCCTAGGGAGAAGGCTTCCTGTTAACTAAAGTACTCCTTTCTTGCGCACTCTTTACGTTGCTTTAATCCTGCTGCTCTACGCCGCGCTCTGTTACGCCTGTTGGCGAAAACATAAGCGCAGGCAACTCCAGGTCGATCGCATATGCGAACCAGCGGCCGGCGGTTGGTTGATCGTTTATGCCACGCAAAGCGGCATGGCCGCCGATCTCGCCCAGAAAACCGCGGCTCAATTGCAGGCGGGTGGTATCGACGTTCAAGTTTTGCGTTTAAATGCGTTACTTCCAGAAATCCTATTACGGCAAAACCGCATCTTGTTTATCGCCAGTACTTTTGGTGAAGGTGAGGCACCGGATAATGGCAGCCGGTTTTTGTCGCGCTTGCGAAATCTCGATCTCAAGCACCTGCAATATGGTCTGCTGGCGTTGGGCGATCGTGAATACCAATATTTTTGCGGCTTTGGACACGCCATCAACCAAGCTTTGCACGCGCGTGGCGCCACACCTTTATTCGATATGATCGAGGTGGACAAGGGCGATACCGCCGCCTTGCGTCACTGGCAATATTATCTTGGCCAGCTCAGTGGGCAACCGCTGTTTCACGATTGGTCACCCGCGCAATATCAACCCTGGATTTTGGCTCAGCGCCATTGCCTCAATACAGGCAGCCCCGGCGCCCCCGCATATTGGTTGCAACTAAGGTCCACCGCGCATCTTATTTCTGCGCCTCAATGGCAGGCGGGCGACATAGCGGAAATAGGTCCCTGCAATAGTGCGATGCGAATAGAAACATTTTTAACGCGCATGGCATGCGACCCGGCGGATAAAACACTGCGGATGAAGTTATTGCGGCGCGATTTGCCAGACGATGAAACCCGCATAACTTTACTGAAATCACAACCACAAGACACCTGGATTCAGTCGCTTGCGGAATTGCCAAACCGCGAATACTCCATCGCTTCCACGCCGACTTGCAGCACGCTCGACCTTTTGGTGCGGCAGGTCAAGCACGGGCTTGATGACTTTGGTCTCGGCTCTGGCTGGTTGACGCATTTTGCCCAGGAGGGTGATGAGATTTTACTGCGCATTCGCAGCAATCCTGGATTTCATCCGCCAGCGGACAACACGCCATTGATCCTCATTGGCAATGGCACCGGCATGGCAGGATTGCGCGCGCATCTGCTGGCACGCAAGGAAAAAGGCGTGAAAACTAATTGGCTATTATTTGGCGAGCGCACGCAAGCGTACGATTTTTTCTTCGGCGAAGAGATTCGTACCTGGCTCGCGGCAGGATTTTTGTCGCATCTGGATGTGATATTTTCCCGAGATGCCATGCCGGGTGCCGCGCGCTATGTGCAGGATTTATTGCGACCGAATGGAGAACGTTTGCAGAGCTGGGTTAATTCGGGCGCAGCGATTTATGTGTGTGGCAGCCTCCACGGAATGGCCCAAGGCGTGGATGAAGCTCTAACGGGAATTCTCGGACGCGCATTAATCGAGCAAATGACGGAGGAACGACGGTATTGTCGGGATGTGTATTAAAGCGAATGTTTCTAAGAACAATAAAAAGGGGTGTCGTGTTACGACACCCCTTTTTATTTAATTCAAATATTTTTTTATTGACCCGCTTGCAGAGCTTCCTTCACACCGTCAAATGCAGGCTTGGGTTGCAAGCTGGCATTCCATAGCAACGGCCAATCTGGATCGCTGGCGAACCAGCTGTCGGGATCCGCAATGCCCCAGATGGTGATGCCGCCACGACGATCTGGTGGTACTACGCGGTAGTAGGCCGCGATGATGTCCTTGTAGCGTTGTTTTTGCTGCTGCAGTTCAGGGCAGTTGTTGCAGCTTTGAATGACTTTCGGTGGGTTGGCATACTTGTTATTAACACGTACGTCCATTTCGGTCAGTTTGATCTTCAGGGTTGGATCGAGGTTGATGATTTTCTGCCATGAGGCCTCAATGTTAGCCAAGCTAGCCCAATCCGGCAGTACGTGCATTTGGAACCCTACACCATCAATCGGAGTTTGTTGCTGTTTGAGATAGGTAATCAGGTTAACCAAGCCGGTAGTTTTGTTGCCGTTCTCCTCGGTGTTGAAGTCGTTGTAGTAGAGTTCGGCTGTCGGATCTGCTTGGCGAGCTGTTTTAAATGCTTCAACGATATAGCTTGGGCCGTTGTACTGATTGTGGAAAACGGAGTGACGATAGTACTCAGCTTGCGGGGGAGCTGATTGCCCACCGGCGTCCGCTGCATCGTATAGCGCTTCGTTCACTACATCCCAGCTCACCACCTGGCCTTTGTGTTTGGTGGCAACACCTCTAACGTGGTTTACGAATTTGGTCTTAAAGTCGCTGCCGGGATTTTTGGCCCAGGTGGGCTGTTGGTAATCCGGGTGCCACACTAATGCGTGGCCATGCACGCTCAGATTATTTGTTTTCGCCCAGCTGATCAGCTGGTCTGCCAGGGGATTGGCGAAAGTACTCTCGTTGTAGTAATTCATCTTCATCTGGTTTTCAGCGCTGATCTGACTGAAGTTGCCAGAGACAATAGCCTGACGCTGCTGATTACTGAGCAGGTTCGCATTTCCTTCGACAGCCACTGCGACGCCCAATGGGAAATGGGTCAACGCCGAAAGCCCTTTGCGATCGGGGTGAACACCGACGTTGCCACTACTGGACGATGAACTGCTGGAGCTGGAGGAGCTGCTCGATGAGGAACTGCTGCTGGAGCTGGATGAAGAACTTGAGGAAGAGCTGCTGGAACTGGATGAGCTCGATGATGAGCTACTGGAGCTGGAAGAGCTACTGCTGGAGCTCGATGACGAAGTGCCACCGCAGGCGGCTAATGAGCCCACGAGCAGCGCGGCAAAACAATAGCGCCCCACCGCAGAGGTTAAGGAATCTCGGATTGACGGAAACATAGATTAATTTCTCCCATTTATAACTATTTTTTAGCAAATGGCAGCACATGCTAATAAATCGTGCTAACGGAGAGATCATACAGGAGGCGTTCGTCTAGCCGTGCTCGATAACTTTGGCAATTGGCCAAAGTCAGAAATAGGTCACAGAGTCGTTCCGCATATTCTGATGGGCTGGTGGAAGAGGGCCGCAGTCCTTTCAGCGATTTTTATGTAAGAGCTCGTCCAAGGTCAGGCTGTAGCTGCCGACGAAGGTCTCAAGAAAAAACTGCACCTCCGGCATTTGGAGTTGCTGTAATCGCAATTTGACGGATTCTTCCGCCTTACTAAATTCCCGGTTGCCCGCCGTCACTTCTGTGTGGCATTTGATATAAGCGGCTATGGTATCTGCGGCTTTAATGATGGTGTGATGATCCTCGGGAACCTGGTCTGCCAGAATGGCAGGACGATAATCCTCGCGCAATCCATCCGGTAACAGATTCAGAAGCTCATGTTCAGCTTGGCGCTCTATGGCTTTGTAAGCCTGGGTGATTTCTGGGGTGTGATATTTGATGGGCGATGGCAAGTCGCCTGTGATGACTTCACTGCAATCGTGGTACAGAGCGGCCACGACTATGGCGTTCACATCGAGCGCGCCTCCAAAATAGCGGTTCCGAATCAAGGCCAAAGCATGGGCGATGGTGGCTACCTCCCAACTGTGTTCCATGACATTTTCGTTCACCGTATTGCGCTTCAATCCCCAACGCTGCAGCCAGCGCAATTTGCTGATATAAGCGTAGAAGTGGCTTTTCATTGTGTGCCTTTAAGTGTTGGTTAATTGCATCAATTAACACCCTTAAACGGTCAGGGTCCATTATTGCCAGCTATCGAGCAATTTGATGGACCCCGTCCGTTTAATCGTGCCGATGGGCATTAAAGTCCGGCATCATCCAGGGCCTTGTCGAAATTTTTCAGAAAATCTTCAAAAGCTCGCTGGTATGTGAGAGACCAGTTGGCATCGCTGGCGACCTGTCCCTTATTCAAGCCATATCCCACAACATTGAGTTCTTTTGTCTTCCCTTTATTGGAGACATTGATTTTGCACTGCAGGTTGGATTCGAAGCTCACCGCCCACACGCCCGGGCTGAACCATGCCCAGAATTTTTCTATATCAACGCTCATAGTGACGGGGGCATTTTTATCCTGGGTCACTGTGTAACCTCTGGCTTGCAGGCCGGCAGTAAGAAGATCGCGCATTTCGTTCTGCACCGTTACACCTGCGGGAAGCGCTACATCGCCCATTGCCTTGCCGTAGCCGTTGCGTTGCCGGCCGATCAATGAATTTAATTTTTCTTTTGGCGTTTTTGACAGGTCGCCATCCACAGACGGTGTAGATGGGCTGGCAGGTTTGGCCTCAAAGGCTCGGCTATCAGTAATAGAGCCTATATAAACTGATCCAGATGATTTCTTGTCGCCTTGGTAAGCGGGTGGTCCCAGATCAATACTGCGGGTTCCGGTTACACAGCCACTGAGCAGCATAACGGCCGCTACTAAAATTAGATTCAATTTCATGTCTTGCTTTCCTTAAGATAGATTGGGTAGACAAATGAGCTAAAAATATCTCTGTCAAGCAAAGCTCTTGCGGGGGAAATCTGCAGAGAACCTCTTGATCGAGACAATTCAACATCATTTGGCCCATTAAGTTTATGGGACTATTCGGCTAAAGCAAGCGACGCCTTATGGGGGCGGGTGTTTTAAATAATCTGCCGTTTGTGTCGCATGATTTTTTGAACTAGTGACACTTTTTCATTAAAGAACCGTTACCTTCCGAAGAACGCCCAGTTAGTCCAGAGTTTGCGGCCATAAAATTATAGAGCAACATATCGGCAGCAATATTTTTGTAAAGCTCTGCAACCCAATCGGGCTGATGTTTCGCAATATGTTGTATATCCCCCCGGCGCGGGTCGCTGGGAGCAATGATCACTTTTACGTTATGTACACCGATGCGAGCCACCAGAGTGAATAGCTCTTCTATAGCCTGATCTCCCATCGCGAGACAACCAATGGAAACCGCCTTGCCGTGAATGAAAATATCACCACCGAGGCGAGTACGACCCTCTTGAGCGGCCTGTTGGCGATCGGAGCTGTTGGGATAGTCGATTTTCATCGACAAGTGATAGGCACTGTTAGGATTGAGGTGTTCCAGTCTGTAAATACCTTCGGGCACTTGTCGGTCGCCTTCGCGCAATTTAGGACCCGACACGCCACTGGCCGCCTTGATGGGATAGGAGCGTATAAAAAATCGCTCGCCTGCTTCTTCTGTCCACAGCTCCAATTTTTTTTCATCCTTGATGGCCAATAGCGCAACCCTCTTCGGAGGATAAGGGGCCTTCGCTGCATCAAAATACGGTCGCAACCGCTCCAGGCTTCCCGCTTCATATTGCTCCAGCACTTGCTGTACAGAACGTTTACCCGCAAGGTTTTGATAGGCGGGAACCCATAGGGTGCGGGCGTAAGTGTGGAGCGCATATCCCGCCAGTATCAACAGAGCGACTGCTGAAATAAACAGGCGTTTGCGGACGGCAATCATGTCGGTTATCCCAAGCGATTCTTAATGGAAGCCAACCTTAAGGCATCCGGGGCTGCGGAGGAAGTCTGAATTCTGAGAATCGCGCTGTGAGATTAAATCTGCACGCGCTTTATCAATCGACCGTCCTCTTCGAACACGTCCAGGTTGATGTGGCATTGTTCGTGGTAAAGGGTGCTTATAAGTGGTGCCAGAAGGTCTTCCAGATCGTCGGTGCGCGGTATTTCTCCCCGTAGGGTAAAGAGTTCGTCACCGCTGTGTTCCAACTGCACCGCAAAGGCGGTGTATAAGATATTTTGCGTGTCGATATCCACAGACCACCCGCGTTTGCACAGATACTCCTGCAATGCGGCTTTACTCAGGGAGGTTTCCAATGTGGCGAAGACTTTCAGAGGGTCCATAAAGTTTGCATCTGCAGCTTGACAGGGATGGTCTGGATCAATACTGTATTTGCGTACAGTATTTCACCGGAGACAATTATGGCGGTTATCGCAGTTTGGCAATGTGATCGAGATGGCACTATGTTCCAAGACAAAAAAGAGGCAGAAGAGTACGACAAAATGCTGGAGTTGGCGGAGAACATCACCGCACTGCTTAGTCACCATGTGTCTGGTGGCACCAGCGAACACAACGAAGCGGTAGGCCTCTTTCTCGCCAAACACCGCGACCTGCTGGCCCGGGCGTGTAAAGGTAAGCCCGAACTGCTGCTGGAGGAAATAGCCTCCCCCGAGCCGGCGACCGCCAAGGTAACACACCTGGCGGCGAAAGCTTAATCGCCGATTGTCCTTTTCCCCCTGCTATCCAAAAGCCTTACAATGCTGCCCCCGTAGACAGCCCCGCGCTGTCGGGTCCAATTGAGTAGCTGAAATCAAGGTTGTTATGGCGGAATTTGTATCAGGTCAGCGTTGGGTGGTGGACGCCGAGCCGGAGTTGGGGCTCGGTATCGTTACGGCGGTGGATGCGCGGGTGATTACCCTGGCGTTTCCCCTGGCGGAATGCGAACGCATGTATGCCCGTCAGAAAGCGCCGCTTACGCGCATCACCTTTGAAGTCGGCGATCAGGTTCACACCGCAGATGGTCGA
>Ga0164241_10001007_pt1 | contig 39474 bp, 40 predicted proteins | sample OricomyardsoilBY_FD_108780 | JGI IMG/M metagenome (GOLD analysis project Ga0164241, IMG submission 108780) | Backyard soil microbial communities from Emeryville, California, USA - Original compost - Back yard soil (BY) | ecosystem: Environmental > Terrestrial > Soil > Unclassified | place: USA... | reverse complement strand
CGTCGGCAACCTTGACCGATTCACTCAAGAATCGATTTTCGTGTCGCCGACTTTCTGAATCGTTTCGCTGTAGTGCACGAGGAGGGACTTGAACCCCCACACCTTGCGGTACCGGAACCTAAAGCAGGCAGGACGCGGCAGGAGGCTGCAAGTACGCGAAACTTGCAGCACGAAGAAGCACGAGGAACGGCGAATCTGCAGGACGGGCCAGGTGCTGAGGAGGGGGTGGGCCAAGCGTTGATGACCCTGAACAGTTCTGTGACGACGTCAGCGGCGCCGGCGCTGCGAGCGCTGCGCTGGCGGGCATCATCGATGGCGTGCAGCGCGACGACATTGTCAGCGCCCGCGCCATGGCCAAGGCGCTGATGACGTTGCTGGATGCCTTGCCGGTCCCGTCGGGCGGCGGGCAGGTGATCAAACTGGCAGAGCGACGGGCGGCCTATGGAACTGCCGAAAGAGGCGCACTGCTAGCTCGTCGCTTGCGTTTGTAGGCTTAACCAATCGTCGGGCGACTACGGCAGTCCCCACGCTTCCCGAACAGCTTGGAAGACGGGCTCCGGCAACTGAACAAGCAGCGGCTCGCGAGCGGCATCTAGCCAACGAATGACGTGTTCGAGCTCATGCTGGGGCATCGACGTGCAGCCGGAGGTCGGTCGATGCAGCCCGCGCCAGATGTGTAAGAAGACGCAGGAGCCAGCGGCTTTTTTGATGTCTGGAGCATTTTGCTCGACGACGACGCCCCAATCGAAGAGCCCGTCAGACCGGAGCATGGGGCTCCACTGTTGCCACGACGGCGACGCGACGCGCAACGAATCGACGATTTGGTTGTAGTAGGCGGAACGCGTATCTTCGACGCAGTAGCTGGTAGACAGCGATTTCGTGTAAGGGAACCCTGCAGACTCTGGCGGAAGCGCCTCGGCTGCGCCAAACGCTTGCGCCAGTCGAAAGATCCCAGCGGGCGAGCGACCGTCTCCTTCACGCTTTAAGGGACCGCTCCCCACGTTGGCGTGCAAGCCGCGGCCCCATCCCATCCCAGCTCGCCCAATGTTCACCAGCACCGGCGTGCCAACGGGTTGCCAGCTCGATTGGCGATCGTGCTGGTAGCGCTGCAACGTTCCGGCGCTTGCCCACCACGACGCATTTCGGACCAACACCAGCTGACTGGATTTGGCTTGGATCGGCGAAGATTGGAGCGCCGATGTATGGGGATTGCCGCCGCGAACAGCGCTGGGCACGGCGAGGAGAAGGATTGCGAGTATCAGCGTGCGCACGCGAGCCGCGTAGCATTTGCGCGTTGGCTCCGACAAGCGTCGTGGCCCGCGCGCATCACCCATGAGGCCCGAGGACACGGCGCCCTTCCATCGTGACTTCCCAGCCAACGCCTCGCTCCATGAGCTCCGCGGTGTAGATCGACTGACGACGGAGGTGCCGAGAGAGCAAGGTCGAGATCGCGGTTGCGAGCAGCAGCGGCAAGGCAATCGCATAGTCGCCTGATAGTTCAAACGCCATGACGGCGGCCATGAGCGGAGCATGAGTCGTCGCGGCCGTCGCCGCAGCCATTCCGACGAGCGCGTATCCGCCGACCGCGCCGAGCGAGGCGCCAACGCTGGACAAGGCGTGCACATACAGCACGCCGATCGCCCCGCCAATTAGGAGCGTCGGCGTGAAAACGCCGCCTGGACTCCCGGAGGAGACTGACGCCGTCGTGGCGAAGCATTTGCCAATGAGGAGCAGAGCAACGAAGCCGACGGTGGTTGCTCCGCCGAGCAGCGAACTCAGTGGCTCGTAGCCGTTGCCGGCACATTCAGGTAGTAGGGCCACGACTGCTCCGGCGAGCACGCCTCCCAAGGCCGGGCGCCACGGGAGGTTCAGCCATGGCTGCCTAAAAATGCGCTCACCCAATGTAAGCAAACGCATGAACGCCTGGGCGCCCAAGGCGGCCAGGATACCGAGACCGGCGAACGCCAGTAGCTCCCACCGCGATTGCAGATGAAACGCCCGCTCGCCGTAAATGGGACCATCGCCGACGACGGCCCGCGAGATGGCCGTCGCAATCACGGTTGCAACGAGCACGGGCAAGATGGTGTCGAGCACGACCATGCCCGTGACGACCTCGATCACGAACAGCACGGCAGCGAAGGGTGTGTTGTAGGCTGCGGCAAAGCCGGCAGCCGTTCCAGCCGCAATCAGAAGCCTAGCGCGATCCGTTGACAGGTCCAGCCAGTCGCCGACGAGCTTGCCCGATGCGCCACCAAACTGGATGAGCGGGCCTTCACGGCCGATGGAACCGCCAAAGATTATGGCTAACCAAGACGCCAAGGACTTCAGCAGCGTGACCCGCAGGGACAGGCGAACGCGGCCGAGGACTACCGCTTCCATGACGTCGCCGACCCCGCTGCCACCCGGCGACCGTGCCACCATCAGTCCCACACAGCCGGCGAGCAACCCACCGATGGGGGGACACACGAGGCGCGCCCATACCGGCGCGTGGCGCATCGCCGAAACCACATCTGTCGTCCCGGCGAGATGGTACAGGGCGAAACCCAAGCCAACGCGAAACAACGCAGCGAAGCCCGCCGCGACGACCGCCACGAGCACGACTCCAAGGCCAAGCCGCCAGCCCGCCCTCAAGAGACCCCCGGTCGCGGGCTCATCGTCCAGCGCAGCCAGATCAAAAGACCCAGGCTTAGCAGGGTCACAATGGCAAATCCCCATTGGGTCAGGGTCAAAGGACCCACCACGTCCGGCGCGCTCCTCGCGCTCTCGCTCAGAAAATCGAGGCCAACGCGAGCGGGTGCATACGTGAGGCCCGCAAGACAGATGTACGTCCCGGCTCTGAAGCGGCCCTTCCAGAGCACCGCAACTACCGCCAGCAAGACCGTCGTGATCAAGAGGTCGAGAAATCCGATTTCCGAACGGTCGAGTGCGAGCACCGAGCCAACTCGGTGAAGCGCCCAAGCCAGCGGAAAGACCGACAGGACCACGTCAGCGAGCGCGAGCAGCGGGACGCGTTCTGTGCGCCTGACGAACCAGTAACCCTCGATCTCGAAAAGCCCAGTCAAACGAGCTACTACCGTGGACTCGAACCGATAGCGCTTCCATAGGAAGGCCGCAGCCAGCCCACCAAACAGGCCGCCGACTGAACGCCAGCCATGCCAAATCCGAAGTAGCTCGAGAGGCTGCCGCCAGATCACGTGCCATTGAACCACTTCCGCAACTTGATCGAAGCGGTAGTAGAGCGCGTCGATGAGGTGTCCGCCTACCAGTCCCCCAAACACGATCCATCTCATCAGGGAGTGAAGATTGCGAAGCTCCAGGCCGAACCGCACGGCGCGATGCCTAGCGACGACGGCTGCGGCCACCAGCCCCAGGGCAGTCAGCAGAAAAGGCGCGTCGAGCGACATCGCACATCCCGGGTAACACGAAAGGAGCTTTAAGCAGTGTGCCAAAAGGAGTCATTGAGACAGCGCGCATGCGCCCACTAGATCGATAGGGTTGAAGGTCGACCACTGATAGGCGGCGACTGGCTATGCTTGCGCGCCATCTATCAGCGTGAGCGGTGACTTCAGTGAGGGAGAAGTGAGATGAGCGCTGCGTCGGCCCCGAAAGCGGCGAGCACGCGGGCGATCCAAGTATTCGCGCTCCTGGCGGCATTTGGCGTTGTGTTCGCCGTCAACCGAATCGCCGTCAACCAAGGGGATGGAATTGGGCGCATCACCGCTGTCGGTTTCTTGCTCCTCGCGGGTACGCTGACGAGCGAGGTGTTCGAGATGGTGAAGCTGCCTCACCTCTCGGGCTACCTGGTAGCTGGCATCGTCAGCGGGCCCTACATTCTTCATCTCCTCGACCATCAGACAGTCGCCAAGGTGGCCCCCGTCAACACGCTCGCGCTATCGCTGATCGCGCTGGCTGGCGGCGCGGAGCTGCGCTTCGATACCTTGCGGCGCGTAGCACGCAGCCTTGCCATTTCTACATTGCTGCAAAGCGGGATCATTCTGATCGGGATGGCCAGCCTCTTTTTGCTTTTGTCCCGATACGTGCCGTTTGCGAGCAAGATGCCAACGCATGCATTGCTCGGCGTAGCGCTGCTGTGGGGCGTCATGTCGGTGACGCGCAGCCCCTCCGCTTGTCTCGGTATCTTGTCGCAGACGAGAGCGAAGGGGCCATTAGCGACGTTCTCGCTGGCCTTTATCATGCTCTCCGACATCGTCGTCGTCGTTCTGCTGGCGGCCGCCATGATGGTGGCCCGCCCCCTAATCACTGGAGAAGGTGAAGTGTCGATCGCCGACCTCGGTGAGCTTGGTCATGAGCTCGTCGGCAGCGTCGCTGTCGGCACGACGCTGGGCTTGGCGCTCATCCTCTACCTGGTGCTCGTTGGACGACAGCTCCTTCTCGTCTTGATCGCGCTAGGCTTTGGGGCCACCGAAGCGCTTCGTTACATCAGCATCGATCCCCTGCTCACGTTCATGGTGATGGGCTTCGTCGTCGAGAACCTTTCCAATCAAGGCCCCAAGCTGGTGCACGAAATCGAGAAGCTGGGAAGCATCGTCTACGTGATCTTCTTCGCCATTGCTGGGGCGGATCTCGACGTCCCACTGCTTCGTCAGCTGTGGCCAGTCGCTCTCACCATGTGCTGTGCCCGCGCGCTGCTCACGTTTGCGGCCGCTCGCCTTAGCGCGCGCATCGCAGGGGACGAACAGGTGATCAGACGATGGGGTTGGAGCTCTCTCGTGTCACAAGCTGGTCTTACCATCGGGCTCGCGGTCGTGGTCGAGCGCGCCTTTCCTACGTTCGGCGCAAGCTTCCGCTCACTAGTCATCGCAGCTGTCGCGGTGAACGAGATGATCGGCCCTGTTCTCTTCAAGCTCGCGCTCGACTCAACGGGGGAGAGTGCTACGACGTCCGCGCCAATCCGGCCAAGCTTGGCACCCCCACCACCAATCACGTAACAGGTGAGGCGACGCCAACAGCGGGAGCAGCTCGAGCGATGCGCGAATACATGAAGAGGCCGCCAATGAGCAGCGCAATGCAGGCCCATTGCGCTGGGGTGAGCGAGCCGTAGCGCAGATCGCCGCCAGCGGGATCATCGAGGCGGAGGAAGTCCAGGCCAAACCTGACCGGTGCGTAGGCGATGGGGAGCACGGCTGCGTACCAACCAACCGGCAATCGTTTCTTCCAGGTGGCGGCGAAAGCAACCGAGACCAGCACGGCGAAGAGCATCTCGAGGAGCCCCAGGTCATAGCGAGGTACGTTGCCGTGTCGTAGCTCGAAGAAACCGAACACTTCCACAGGACCGGGGCCATATGCGACCGAAAGGGGCATCCACGCGCTCGCCTTCAGCCCCGGGTGATCATGCACAACAGTGCAACCCATGCGTCCAAAGACCCAGGCGACGGGGAAAACAGCAAGGACTGCGTCGCCGTAGGGAAGGATGTTCAGCGGTGTCGCGCGTCGGACTGGGCGCACGATCGACAGAAAGGGCCCGAGGTCGAACATCGGCCTCATTTCGTAGAACTTCCACAGCACGACGCCAATCAGGGCTCCGGTGAACCCGCCGAACGAGCTGAGCCCGGCCCACAAGTAGAGGAGCGACCATGGCGCTTCGATGACCTGCGCAGGGTGGTAGAAAATCTCGTCGAGTACGTGCGCGCCAATGAACCCGGCAACGAGCATCCAGCCGATGAAGGAGCTCAGTTCCGCCGCGGGCAGTCCCAGTCGCAGGCCGCGGCGCTTCGCCAGGTGCACCCCAACCGCAACGCCTGTCGCCACGAGCAAACCAAAGGGATGGATCGTCAGCGGACCGACCTTGAGCTCGTACACGTGTATGTAGTCAATCATCGTTTCCCGTTGCAACTGGCTGGACGTAGCTACTGAACTTCACTGATCCGGATGCGGCGCTCGCGCACACCTGGGAGCAGCTCGCAGGTGTCGTCCTTGTACTCGCACGCGCCGGATGTGGTGGCGAGGGCCACTTGCATTCGCGTCCCCGGCTTGATCTCGAGGCGCTCCAGCTTCTCCGACTCGGGCCAGTCAACGAGCCAACCTCCAACAGCCAAGCTGACTACTTGTTCCTGAGGACCAGCCTGATGCGGAAATACCACGCGCACTGCCCCTTGCGCGGGATTGAGGCCTACTGTCACCACTCCCATGCGCTCGAAGCGAACGACCGCTGCGGTATCGGCTTCTGCAACGCGGCCCACGCAGCTCGCGCGCTGCGGGACACGAACGCATTCGACGATTGCGCGGTGACGATGTGAGACACGAACCGCCGCGATCCTTTCCCTGGGTTCTATCGAGCCCGGCGGGGCCAGTGGAATGCTAGCCGCCTCTAGGGAAGCAGTTGAAATGAGCACGAGCCCGATCAACGGCATGGACAGCAGCCCGCGCTTCACTTCGGTACACTCCTCATCGCCCATTCACGACGAGAGGTCGGACTCCAGCCGGGAACGTGCGACAGCGGTAGGCGATGCCCTGAAGCAACGCGAAGTCGAAAGGCTTCTCGAGCATTCCCGCCGGAATGCACCCGGACAGGTCGCATCGCGGTGTCTCAGCGAGAGCACCAAACTCGCATGTCAGAATGACATGCGGCGGCGAGAATTCCAGAGCAGCTCGTTGTTTGCCGAGGGTCGAAAGGGCGTCGCGGGCCTTGTCGAGCAAGCTCGCCGAGACCACCAGCAAAGCTCGGGGCGCAGTAGCGAACAGCGACGTCCGCAGCGCAACCTCTAGTTGTTGGGCGGTCCCGCTTTCGAGGACCATGAATCCCGCACCTTCGATCGTTCGTCGCATGAGCTCGCGCATCGCCCAATTCGAATCAGCGACGAGTGCGACAGCGTGCAGCACGACGGCCACCTTGCATGAGCTGTGCCCCGTCGGGGGTAGCGCTTTCTAGCAACGGTGAGTCGGGTTCCCCTCATTGTCGTGCATCCTTTGTAGTCAATGTGACAAATTGATGCACCGCGCGTCCTGACACGCCGCTCTCGGCCTAATCGTGCTGGCTATCGGTCCCATACTCACCAAGCTTTCGATAGAGCGTCCTCCGGCTCACTCGGAGGGTCTGAGCCGCCAGGGATTTATTACCGCCCGCAGCTTGCATCACCTTGAGTATGTAGCGCTTCTCCACCTCCTCCAAAGAGACCAGCTCTTCGAGGTCGTCGCCGGCGACGAGGACGTGCCGGGGTTCGAAACGGCGAATGCGTTCCGGTAGGTCTTCAGCCCTCAGGTGGTCGAATTGAGCCAGCGCGACCGCGCGCTCGACAGCGTTGCGTAGCTCTCGGATGTTGCCGGGCCACGGGTAAGCAAGAAGCCGCTCAGCGGCGGATTCGGAGAGACCGACGATGTCGAGGGGTGATTGACCCGCAAACTGCGTCAGAAAATGTTGGGCAAGCAGCAAAACGTCGCTACCGCGCGAGCGTAGCGGCGGAATTGCAACGTGGACCACATTGAGGCGATAGAAAAGATCCTCACGAAATTCACCTGATTGGACAGCCTGCTCGAGGTCTCGATTGGTCGCTGCGACGATTCGAGCGTCGAACGGCACCTCCCCGTCTCCCCCTACCGGCCGGACACGCCGTTCTTCAAGGGCCCGGAGCAGCTTCGCCTGTACCGCCTGCGGCATTTCACCAATCTCATCGAGAAAGAGCGTGCCCCTGTCAGCTTCGACGAACATGCCCGGTCGATTCGAACGTGCATCCGTGAATGCACCCCTAACGTGACCGAATAGCTCGCTCTCCAGCAGGGCCTCAGGCAAGGCCGAGCAGTTCACCGCAACGAACGGGCCAGTCCTTCGGCGCCCATGGTAGTGGAGCGATCGGGCCGCGACCTCTTTGCCTGTGCCAGTCTCGCCCGTAATGAGCACGGTCGCTTCGCTGCTCGAGACGCGTTCGAGCATGGCCCGCATCTCTAGCACGGCCGGACTCCTGCCCAGAATGTCATCGCCCCAGCCGGCTTGACCCACGGCAGCCCGCAGACGCTTTACCTCGCTCCTGAGCGCATGGTGCTGAACCGCGCGATCGACGACGAGGATGAGCGCCTCTATGTCGAAGGGCTTGGTGATGAAATCGTAGGCGCCGGCGCGCATGGCTTCGACCGCTGAGGCCATGCTTCCGAACGCGGTGACCACGATAATGGGAACGTCGGGCCAGGTGTCGCCGAACTGACGACAAAGATCGATGCCACTTCCTCCCGTCATGTTGAGGTCGGTGAGTACGATTTGAGGCTCGAAATGCCGTGCCGCTTCTGTGGCTTCAGCAACGCTCGATGCAGCTGCCACCTCGTGGCCCCCACCTCGAAGGCCGAGCGCGATCAGTCGACGAGTCGCCTGATCGTCATCAACTACCAAAATTCGCGCTGACATCGTCGACTCTCCTTGGCAAATGGATTCTGAAGGAACTGCCGTGTCCTCGCGCCGATGAAACCTCGATGGTCCCACCATGTTCTTCCACGATGTCGCGAGCCACGCTCAGGCCCAGGCCCGTACCTTCGCCAGGGGGCTTGGTCGTGAAGAAGGGCTCGAAGATCCGCGCACGCGTGACGTCATCGATCCCATCACCCGTGTCAGCTACTCGGAACACGACAAACTCGATTGGGCGGCCTTCGATCGCGCGTTCCGATGCCTCGATGCCGAGCGTGACACTTCCACCGGGCGGAGTCGCTTGAATGGCGTTCATCACCACGTTAATCAACGTCTGCTGAAGCTGATCTGGATCCGCCTCGAGGTCGACGTCATCTGCGGCGGCCTCGTAAACTAGCCTGACATCGTTCTGCGTGGCGAAACCCTTGAGCAGCGCGCCTGTCTGACCTACGAGATCTGCAGCACGAACGAGCGCACGCTTTGGTGGACGCCTGCGGGCGTAGTCGAGCACACGCCGCACGATGCTCGTGATGCGGCCGCATTGCGCTCCAATCTCAGTCGCGCTATCGCGCGCGTCCCCCCCTTCGAGCTTGCCGCCAGCTACCAACTTGGCGTGTCCTGCAATCACGTTGAGCGGCGTGCCGATCTCGTGCGCGAGTACCGAGGCTAGCTTGCCGAGCGTGGTAAGCCGCTCAGCGTGCCTCAATTGTTCGAGCGCCTGAATGCGAGCCTCGACCTGCTCGCGCGTCCGTTGCCGCTCTTCGGACAAGCCGAGGCCCATCGCTCGGACCGCTCGCGCAAGCTCGCCGAATTCGTCCTGCCGTGAAATGGATGGAAAGACGTCAAAGTCCCCCTTTCCGATGCGACGTGCCGCCGCAATCAGTTCGGACACGGGCTGCCCGACCAGCCGAGCCCCGATCAACGTCATCGCCAGGCCGCCCACCATCAGCATGGCCATGCTCGATGCCAGGGCACTCCAGACCCCCCGCCAGGCGTACTCCGCGCGAGAAGCCAAGGGTTGGACGAGCTCGATTGCCCCGAGGGCATCGTCGACGACTGGCGCGTTGACGTAGGTGACCAGTTTGTCAGCCTTTTCGCCTTGCGCCTTCGATTTGACCAGTTGATGCCAAGAGCCGGGTTTCGGGAGATCTGCCAAGCGAACAGGAACGAGAGGGCGCAAAGCATTCGGTACCTCTGGAGCGAGCGAGACATAGCGGACCCGAATCGTTTCTCGGGATTCGTCGACTCGTCGCGCTAATCGCGTCGCGTCTTCACGTGTTCGTCGACTTGAAAGCGACGCACCGGCTGTTATGCCGACAATGCGCTGGTCGCGGCGCACGTCCTCGTCGAAGAGATCGATCTCTCGTCGGATCTGCCAGGCCGTCAGCCCTGCGACTACCACCACGACGCCCGCAAAAAGTGCCAGGGCGAGCTTGGGAACGAGTTTCACAGCGCTCCTTTTCAGCGCCCGGCGGACCGGTGCGCCCCAACTAGGTAGCGCAGTCGGCAACCGGGGGCACCGTCCACGAGTGACTCCTTTCGTCACACCTGCCCCTCACCCCAACGCCATCGCCTCGGTGTCGCCCGACTCAGACAGGCCGGGGCTGCCCGCCAGAGGGCCTACGGCCTCCGGTCTGCGATTAGCCGGAAACAGCCGGGCTAGCCGTCGCCGGATTCGTTCTGATGAATCGTTCCTCTGCCGTGACCGCGCAGACGACGGGTCGCAACGGATCGTTTTGGCACATGAGCGACAAGGCGATACAACGCTGCTCCTCGAAAGCCGTGGAACCGCAGACTTCCCGTCGGCATAGTGCTTGCTCTTCCCGCGGTCGGAGGACGATCAAAGCGTGTGCTACTTCCTGACGATTGGCGCGGTCACAGATCCGTTGCGAGTCGCGGCACTCTTCGAAGAGCAATTGGACGTCGACGTCGCGGTCGCGCAGAGCACGATTCTGGCCGCGTTTCCGACCGAAGACGTGGTGCGCCTCCTTACTCGTGGCGGTTGCTCCTGCGACCTGCTCGAGCTCAGGGCGTCCACTCGTCCTTCGTTTCCCGCCGAGGCGGTATGGCTCAAGCCGGCGTGTCGACGCGTGCTCGGCCTCGCGGCTGCTGAGCTAGGGGGCCTCAGGATGTACCTGAAGTCTCGAAGGCAATGGCGGCCCAGCGGGCGCCGCCACGCCATGACGCTCGGCGAGCTACTGGACTGGCGCGCCGTAGTCCCTACGGACGTCCTCGTCGACGTCTTGCTCGGGATTCCGGTCGGCGAGTTCAATTAGGCCGAATCGTGGTGGTTCGACTCAGGGATTTGTGGCGATGATGCCCCGGGTTTGGACGTAGGCGATCGTCCCCCAATCGTGACTCTGAGTGTCGGCGCCGGTGTCGCTAGCGAACGCCACCTACGCTTGCTACGCCGATCGTTTTGAGTACGGCTTCGCAACCATACAGGCCGCGATCGGTGCAATGAGCGGAGACGCAGTCGACCATGCTTGCTCGACCAACTTCGTTCAAGCCGGCCACGGTCTGCCGGCAATCAACCAGCGTGGGGCTGAGGGGCTGCCCACCGCAGTTCTTTTGAATGGTCTCGCAAGCGTCGGCGATTAGCGTGGAGGACGGGTCCGGGCAGGCGGCCATCAGCGCCAAGTGGCCGCATTGGTTCACGCGCCCGAAGTCGCAGCGATCACTAGGTTTGAGCGCGCGCAAACAAGCAATAGCTCGTGCCGCAACCCTGGGCTCGAAGGCTGCTTTGAACTCTTGACACCGCTTGAGCACGATGTTCGCACACACGCCTTCCGGCCCGATCGTCGGGCAATCTTCCGCTGTACCGCGGCTGTCATCACAACCTGCAGAGGTGCCGACCCGCGCGTCCACCCTCACTGCGATCGATGCGGTTGGTGCGAGGCCGCTCCCGACTGCCATGGGCGCGGCGGCTGTGCGCCTAGTGGGTGCGGTGGGCAGCCAACCACGGAAGACCCAACCTCCAACACCTCCTGACGCGAGTGCACCAGCAATCAGCAGGAAATTGAATCGATCGATGACCATGGCGTGCACCTATGAAAAGCTCGCAGCGCGCGAAACCGCGTGCTCCTTTTGCAAGTCCCGTGCGTGCGCACGATTCTCTCGAGCCGCCTAAACTCGTAGAACTTTGCATCATCGTGAGGGTGCGCATCGTCGCAATTGGCGCAAGCGTGGCGAATCTTTGCTGTGCGGAAGGGTGGCTCGTTTTGGCGCATGGTTCAAATCTATCCAACAAGGGGTTGCGGGCTTCCGAAGCGCTGATGGGAGGGAGGCGCAGCACCTTCGCAAACGGGCACGTCCATTGCTTGGGCAAGTTCATGCCGAACGCGACCTGCCGACTATCAAAACAGAGCACAGTCACGCGCAGCGTCGGACCGTCATGGTGAGAAGCAATGCTCGAGCTGGCCGCTATATCTTGCCTGCCGTGCGGTCACCTCGGGGCGTGGCTGTTTGGTGGGCGTCGCTGATGCTTGCCTCCGTCACATGTCTGCCGGCCAGCGCTCAGTCAGGCCTGGGTCGAGTCGCCACGGGGCCAGACGCCGCCGCCTCCACGACTCCCTTCAGCGCAGCCGTTCAGGAAGCCGTTTCCCGCAAGCTCAACAAGGACAGGCACATCATGGCGGACGGTATCCGCGTAGCAGTCAGCAACGGCATCGTGGAGCTGAGCGGAAGAGTTCCTGTGTTGCCTTGGAGAGAACGAGCTGCGCGTGTTGCGGGGGCGGTCCGCGGCGTCCGCGGTGTAGTCAATCGCATTCGTATCGAGCCCATACGGAGGCCCGATCGGCTCGTGGCGAGGGATGCTGGCGCTGCCGTGCGCGATACCGCGGCGCTCGCGACGATGCCCATCACGATAGCCGTGGCCGATGGGGTGCTCGTGCTAAGCGGCTTCATCACCACCTGGGAGGAGCAGCAGCTTGCCGAACGCGTCGTAAGCGCAGTCCCCGGGGTTCGTTTTTGCCAGAACCAGTTGGCATCGACGCGAACGATCACGCGAACGTCGGCGATTATGGCAGCCGACGTTCGGAGTCGCTTGGACTGGGATCCGTTGGTTCAAAGTGCTCGCATCGTCGTGTCGGCGCGCGGCGCACGGGTCTTGCTGGCGGGAACGGTCGCGAGTCCAGCAGAGCGGAGGCGAGCCATCGCGCATGCCTGGGTCAAAGGCGTGAGGGCGGTCGATGCCAATGCCCTTGGCATCGACACCACAGGTGGCACTGAACACGATGTGCGCGACCGCTTTCCCACAGACCTGGAAATCTCGTCGGCGATTCAAGACCTTTCCGCCTACTGGCCGCCCGTCGCCGCGTCCGGCCTGAACACGTCCGTAGCAGCCGGCGTCGTAACACTCCGGGGCACGGTGCAAACCCTTGCGGAAAAGCGCGCGCTCGAAAGAATGGTGGGAAGCGCAATAGGTGTAGTGGCAGTAAGAAGCGAGCTCCGCGGACCGTGGTTCACGCCGCCTGTCGCGCCACCGCCTGCACGACCCATCCAGCGCACACGCGCGCGCAAGAGCCGCTGAGGCCATCGCGGCTAGACAGTGACTACTTTCGGCACACTGCGCCTAAAGGATACGCGGTCCGACGCCTCCACCGCCCTCGACTTGGGCTTTTGCGACGGCACGCGATTTGCCCCAGTCAGCGCTACGAGGTCTGAAATGTGGCGCGTCTTGGTCGTGGACGATGATCGGAAGTATCGAAAGATACTGAAAGAACACTTTGAGCGAGCTGGGCATGAAGTGTTCGAAACCGGCGAAGGCGAACTGGCAATTGGCCTGGCCGAGCTTGAGCGCCCACAAGTGATCCTGTTGGATTTCGACTTGCCCGATGCCCGCGGCTCGACCATTTGCCGGAGGCTCAAGGCCCACTCCCGGACCTCATCGATTCCCGTCGCCATCGTGACTGCTCACGGCGACGAGGACACCCGCCTAGAAGGGTTCGAAGCGGGCGCGGACGACTTCGTACTGAAACCGTTCAGCTTTCGGGAGCTGCTTCTGAGGATTCGGGTGTTGGTCGAAGACGGGCCTAACCGCGCCACGGGGGTGCTTTCGGTCGGTACATTGGCTGTCGCCTTCGACACGCATCGGGTGCGCGTTGACGGGATCCAGACCGAGCTCTCACGCTCCGAGCTTGCCTTGCTTCGGTCGCTCAGCGGACTGCCTCCGCGAGTGTGGACGCGCGATCAGCTGCTCGACTCGATTTGGGGGCTGGACGCGGATGTAGACAGTCGTGTGGTCGACGGATTGGTTCGGCGACTACGTGAAAAACTCGGCAAGGCGGCCGATTGCATACAGACGGTGCGTGGCGTCGGCTATCGACTCGACGCAACGGGCTCTTGATCGCACATGAGAACGCGTTGAACGAGCGGACATCCCTTCAAGACCTGCGCCAGTTTCTGTTCGACCATGTCTGTACCTACGACGAGCTTGAGGTGCTACTGCTACTTCAGCGACGACCAGAGCTGGATTGGACCGTGAAAACGGCAGCCGAATCGCGTGGTCTCTCGACCGATGCATGCCGGCAAGCGCTGGAAGCGCTTGCTGCACGCGGCCTCCTGGCGATTCGTGGAAGCGGCACATTTCGCTACGCGCCCGCGAGCAAGGAGCTGGCGGCGTCTACCCGGGAGCTTCAACGCGTCTACCTCGACGACCGCTTTGCGATCATTCAGCTCATGACCACCAACGCCATGGATCGCGTAAGGGCTGCCGCTCTCGGCAGACTCGGCGACGCCCTCCAGCTGCGCGACGCGAAGAAGCCACGCTGATCTACAACTCCAAGTGAATCGTATGGGAAAACTTGCCGCCGCCTCGCGAAGGCTGCCACGTCTAGCACCGTCGCTCGCCCTCATGGTGTTGGCTCTGGCATGTCGCGGCAATCCAACGACGGTCTTAGCCCGCTTGGAGGACTCGCGTAGGGTGGTTACGGATCTTCGCGTTCATTTCAGTCAGGCAGCCGATGCATCCAGTCGGGCCGTGATGGCGGATACGGAAGAGGCATCGGTCGCCGCTGTGCGCGAGTCGAAGAGCGCTACCGACGCCGCCGAGAAAGAAGCAGTGGTGCTTGAGCAGCTGCTTGAAGGTCTGAGCTACGCGAGCGAAACTCTAATCCTTCGTGATTACAACGCTCGCTTCGCCGAGTACCGAAAGCTCGACAGTCGCATCGTGACGCTCGCGGGCGAGAATACGAACCTCAAGGCGCAAGCCCTGCCTTTTGGGCCGGCAAGTCAGGCCGCGGACGCCTTCGCCGAATCGCTCAGGGCGGCGTTGTCGACCTTCCCCGCGGAAGATCGCGGCCCTGTCGAGCTACTCGTGTCCGAGGCACTGCTATCGGTACGCGAAATTCAGGTCCTGCATGCCCCGCACATAGCCGAGCACGATGAAGCTGCCATGACGCTCATGGAGAAGAGGATTGCAGACTTGGAAGCGAAAGCTCTGGATGCGCTGAAGTCGCTAGGTGCGCTCGCACCGCCCGAGGCGCGCCCCGCCTTTAAAGATGCGCTTTCGGCGCTGGACCGGTTCAAAGCCGTCTCGGCTCAGGTCGTCGAGCTGTCGCGCAATAACACCAACTGGCTCTCGCTCGATCTGTCGCTTCGCCAAAAGCCCGAGCTAGTTGCCGCATGCAGCGAACGACTGCTCGCCCTACAAGAGGTGCTGGCCCGCGAAGGTCCCAACTCCACGCGCTGAAAGGGTCTGCGACCAGCGAACGATCCCGAATTTGTAGCGTTAGGCACGGACTTATACCGCCGATATCGGTGTCAGCTCGTCGGTGGGGCCAAAAGAGAGATCGTGGCGACCAATTGATCCAACTGCATAGGCTTGGTTAGGTAGGCGTGGAAGCCGGCGGCGAGCGCTCTTTGGCGGTCTTCAGTCAGCGAGTGCGCTGATAGGGCTATTGCGGGGGTCGCGCCGCCATGAGCCACGCTGAGCTGCCGCACGCGCTGAATGAGGCTGCAACCATCTTCGTCTGGCAGGCCGATGTCCGAGATGACGAGATGGGGCTGGTACCGCTGCAACAATTCAAACCCCTCCCGCGCTGTTCGAGCAGGGATGACATGGGCGCCCAACAACCGTAGCGCTTCCGTCAGCAGGTCCAACGAATCGGGGTGATCTTCCACCGCGAGCACCGTCAGCCCCGTCAAGTCTGTGTGTGCGCGCGGCTCTTGGTGGTTGGAAGCGGACATGGGCACACCGCAGCCCCATTTCCTGGGCGTGCGACAAGGAGACTCTCAACCAATTAACATGGGGCGCATCGCCGACGGCTACCGAATTTTGTACAAAACGCGAGTGGGCCTTGGGTGGATGGCATCGAGAGGGCGAATGCTTGTCTAACTTTGGCCATCACTCTCCGCAGTTGCTGGGCTGTCGCCCGGCTACAAACCCGTGTGGTGCAGTCTTTGCATTCGCTACCAGCGGCTCATCGGGCCCAGATCGTGAACGGCTGCAAAGCCCGCGCTCTTGAGCATACGAGCGGCATTGCCGCTGCGATGACCACTCCGGCAGTAGACTACGACTGCCGCATCCTTTGGCTGCAGCTCGCCCGTCCGAGCGCCGAGCTGTTGAACTGGAATGTTGATCGCCCCGGGGATGTGACCTGCGGCGAATTCGCCGGGCGTACGCACGTCGACCAGCCGCGCACCGGCGTGGACGAGCTGCCGTGCTTCGGCGCTGCTGACGTCGCCCCTCTTCATGAACATGAAGTAGGCGGCCACGAGCACCACCGCGACCACCAGAAGAGTAGGGAGCATCCTTTCGATCACTTGAGACTCACCGTCGGTTGGGCGTCCCGGGGATGCGGCTCGAGAGCTTGCGCGGTCGTGTCACGGCAGCGGCACCGATCGGCAGTCGGCACGTCTGCCAGCACCTGGTCCACGTGCGCCCCGCAACCGGTGTAGGTAGGCCGGCGGCACTTCGTGCAATCGACTCGACGGCACATCACGCGCCTCCTGGGCTTGCAGTCGCGACGGTCATGCCAAAGGCCGCAGCAAGGCGGGCCTCTTCCTCGGTGTTTACCTCGAACGTCTTCTCGGTGATTTGCACGGTTGCCATTTGAGCCTCCATGCGGTGAGAGCCACGCCGCCGCCAAAGGGTTCAGGCGCTGCCAGCCAGAAAGTTTCTCAGCGCAACTTTGACCGAGGCTTGAACTGCCGCTGGAACGGGTGCAGCGGGTGCGCTGGTGCGGCAGAGGCTCAGCGTGCGCTTGAGCGAATCACAGGCGCCTCTGCAGCGCGGGCAGGAATCGATGTGCCGCTCCATCTCCGCACAGACGTCGGCGCTGACTTGACCCTCCAAGTGCGCCGAAAACAACGCCAACACGTCGGGGCACGTGCCGGGCGCGGTCGGCAGCTCGGTCGGAATGCCGAGGAGTGGAGCGACGTGCGCGCGCACTGCGAGCCGAGCGCGGTGAAGCCGGCTCTTGACGGCCTGAACGCTGGCCCCGGTCACGCGAGCGACTTCGGGCGCCGTCAGTCCCTCGACGTCGCGCAGTAACAGCACCTCTCGATACATCGGCTCGAGCGCCGCAATCGCGGCCTCCACGGCTTGTTCGACTTGTTTGGAAGCCAGCGCCTCGTCCGCACTCACGCCCGGATCTGCGACGCGCTCGGCGTCACCTTCGAGAGAAGGGGCCGCATCCTTGGGCGCGAACTTGCTCTTGCGGCGCTTCTTGACGCAGAAACTGCGGGCAATCGTGTAGAGCCAAGTCGAAATCGAGGAGCCACCCCTAAACTCGCGGACGTTGCGCGCGACGCTGAGCAGCGTGTCTTGCAGCACGTCTTTGGCGTCTTCCGGATCGCGGCACATCTTGATGCCGAAGCGATAGACTTGCGACTGGTGACGCTCGAGCAGCTGCTCCAAGGCGTCTTGCTGGCCCGAGCGAGCGCGTTCGAGGAGTTGTAGATCGTCGTCCGGCACGGGGGTCATGTAGGGCAGAAGCCGCCTGGAAGCTACGGGCCTTCTACGTTGTCATGGCAAACCTCGCTTCTTTTTCCGACGCCGAACCCTTCCGACGCCGCCTGGCTCCAACGTCTGAAAGCAGGAGAAGCCATGCTCTTCAGACAGCTCTTCGAACGCGAATCCAGCACCTACACCTACCTGATCGCCCCGCGTGTGGGCGGCGAGGCCCTGCTCATCGACCCCGTCAAGACGGAGCTGAGCAAATACCTTCAGCTCATCGACGAGCTGGACTTACGCCTCGTCTTCGCCATCGACACGCACGTACACGCTGACCACGTCACGGCCCTGGGTGACCTGCGAGCCGCCAGCAACTGCGCCACGCTGATGGGCGAACAGAGCAAGGCCGAGTGCGTCTCCCGCAAGTTCTCCGACGGTGAACGCATCAAAGTCGGCAGCCTCCAGCTCCGTGCGCTCTACACGCCTGGCCACACCGACGATTCGTACAGCCTTGTGATGAATGACCGCGTCTTCACGGGCGACACGCTGTTGATCCGTGGCACAGGACGTACCGATTTTCAAAACGGCGACCCCGCGGCGGAGTACGAGAGCCTATTCGGCAAGCTGCTGCGACTACCCGAACAGACGCTCGTTTACCCAGGCCACGACTACAGGGGTTGGACAGTCAGCACCATCGGCGAAGAGCGAGCTCACAACCCGCGTCTGCAGGTGCGTTCAAAGGAAGACTACGTCGCTTTGATGCGTGGCCTGCGACTGCCCAATCCAAAACAGATGGACGTTGCGGTGCCGGCCAACCTCGCCTGCGGCGCGGCCTGACATGGTTCCCGATCTCGCTTCGGTATTGCTGAGCGGCGCGATTGGCCTCGCGCTCGGCATCTTTGGCGGCGGAGGCTCGATTCTGGCGGTTCCAGTGCTGGTCCTCGTCACGCACCTCGCGCCGGCGGGAGCCGTCGGCACTTCTCTTGCCATGGTGGGCACGACGAGCCTCACTGCCAGTTACGCCCACCATCGCCAAGGCCTCGTGAAGCCCAAAGTCGCCTTGCTCTTTGGCCTGTCTGGCGTTGCTACGTCCTTCCTTGGGGCCAAGCTAACCGGGCTCGTGTCTGGGTCTGTCATCATGAATGCCTTCGCGGCCCTCATGCTGGTGGTCGGCGTCGGATTGCTGTTGGGCAAGAATCGAATCGTGACAGCCCCGGGCGAAGCCCCACGTGGCGGGGCGAAACCAACCGCAGCAGTCCTTGCTGGAGCGGGGGTGGGCCTCGTGACTGGCTTTCTCGGCGTAGGTGGCGGCTTCCTGGTGGTCCCGGCATTGATTGCCTTTGCCGGGCTCAACATGCGCGAAGCCGTTGGCACATCCTTGCTGGTAATTGCAATCAATAGCGCCGCTGGCTTCGTCGGTCACCTCGGTGGCGGTCAACTAGACGCCGGACTGATCGCAGTCCTGACAGCAGCAGCCGTTGTTGGTGCGCTCGTTGGGGAACGCTTTGCTCGACACATCTCGACGCTCCGACTGCGCCGCGGCTTTGGTCTGCTGGTAGTCGGGGTGGGCGTCGCGGTAGTCCTAGCGCTCGCGTATGACGGTGCGCTCGCTCCCGACGCCAAGCTGATGGGCGCTACGCTTCGGGTTCAGGCGGGGACGGTGTCGGCTTCAGAATGAGAAACGAGTCCGGCTGCAGCGGGTTCACGCGCGCGACGTTCTGAGCAACCCCAGCCAGTGTCTGGAGTCGCTTGGACTTCGACCCGCTGACGGGCTTGAGCGAGAATTCGGTCGTGGCCAGCCGCTGCAGTACGTGATCTAAGAGCCAGGTCATCACCTCCTCCAACCAGAGGGTGTAGCGCTGAACGGTTTCGTAGCTCGCAGCATCGAGGGGATCGATCGCCGGGTGGCCTACGTCACTTTCGTCACGCACGTAAACGAGTCCGACGAGTAGCTCCGCAACTTCGGGGCGCAGGTCGAGCGCCGCTAGCTGTGCCCTCAGCTCGCCAACGCTGCGCCCGAACAGCACCTCCAGAATCTTGTTGAGGTTCAGCAGCCGCTCGCCAAGAAATTGTGCTGGATAGTCGGATGCGTACCTGAGTCGATGTGCTTGGAGCAGGTATCGGTGGGCTGAAAACACGCGTGCCGCCGAGTCTTCGCGCAGGCCATCCAAGCGGCGCAGTTTTTGCTGAATATCCGACGCCAAGTCAGCCGTCCTCACAGGTGCTTCGGTCACACCCTTGACTTCAACACGAAACGGCGTCGCCCCTACCGTCCCCGACAGGTTGAGTATCTCGACCGGGGCCCGGAGTGGTGCGGCGAGAAGCGCTGGCAACTGATGCTCGATGACCTCGATGAGACGCATGAAAGCGCGCTCGCTCTTGCACTCATGCTCGACGACCGCACGGCTGCCGTGCAGCGTTACCGTGGTGTCGAACAGCGCGCCCTTGGCCTCCAAGAGCGGTAGCCTACCGCCTGGTTTGAACCGAATTCCTCCGTTGCGAAGGTCAGGCAACATCTCGACTTTGTGTCCTGCTGGAATCACCGAGAGTTTTCCGGTCAAGTCCGCCTCGCCGAACACTTCGAGTGGCCCGAGCTCAGCGGTGATCTTCACAGGGGCTGGGTAGGTGGGCATTACCGACGCCACGAAGAGCACCGACCGCGGAGGCATTTGCAGGATCAGCATCGACGCTGACTCTAGCGCTAGCGGGCCCCGCCGCGAGTCCGGTCGCGGGAAGGCTCCGGCAGACGGTATCGACCCGGCGCCGTGCCTCGGATAGGCTCGCCCCGTGATTTCGGCGTGCCGGGGGCCGAATCCGGGCAACGCGCTACTTGCGAGAATTGGAATGGATCTTCACCAGCTGAAAACCTTCGTGGCCGTAGCTCGGGAGCGCAGCATCACGCGGGCTTCCGAGCAGCTGCATTTGAGCCAGCCGGCTGTGAGCGCGCAGGTCAAGGCCCTCGAGGACGAGCTCGGGCTGCTGCTGTTCGAGCGCACACCCCGCGGCATGAACCTCACCAGCGAAGGAGAGCGGATCCTGGCCAAGTCTGAGCGGGCGCTTGCCGCTCAGCAGGACCTGATGGCCGAGGCCACCCGTATCAAGGGCCAGGTCGGTGGCAAGCTTCAGCTGGGGGTGGGTGGCAGCTCCAACAAGGAAGCTATCGGCTACCTCTTCACGCTGCTTGCCGAGCGCTACCCCGGCGTCGAGGTGGCGCTCAAGCACGGCTCGTCGCAGGAGGTATTGGCAGGCGTCCGCAACGGCAGCATGGACGCTTGCTACTACAACGAGGCAGACGAGCCCGGTCAGGACCTCGACACCGTCGAAGTGTCACGTTTTCGCATTCACCTGGCGGCTGCGCCCGGGGTGGTTGCGTTGCCCGCCTCCCCCGATTGGCGCGCGCTGGCCGAGCTACCCTGGATCTATCCGACGTCGAGCACGTGCTGCAGCCATGCTGCAGAGGCCTTGTTCAAACAGTACCAATTCCGGCCGCAGCGGGTCATCAGCGTCGATCGGGGTAGCGTAACCCGCTCGTTGATTGCCAGCGGTCTCGGTCTGGGGTTGCTGCATGCGGACGCCGCCAAAGACGCGGCGGCACGCGGCGAAGTCGAGCTCCTGCACGAGATGGATCGGCCGGTACGCATCCTCTTCGCCGTTCTAGCGAGCCGAGCTCAAGACCCATTGGTTGCGGCCGCGAGCTCGGTGGTACGCGAAGGAGCACGCTCGTAGCCGCGCCGGCGGCGACGGATGATCCACTCGGCCGCGACGATATTGACCACCCATGCAGCACTCAATAAGACGTCTCGCGTGAGTCCGAGCACCGGACCAGAGATGATCAACATCAGCGGTAGGAAGATCACCGCCTGCGTGCCAGCTCCTTGCGCAAGAGCGTAGGCGCGAATCATCCACGCTTCGTGTTCGGCGAGGTCGCGCCGAACGATACTCGCCCAGCCCTTGACGATTGCAGTGAGCATGGCAACGCCGACCACCAACCGCACGCCATAGAGGAGAGGACCTTGCAGGCTGTGGGGGATTGCGTAGGCCGCCGTCATCCAGATGCCCGTGGCGGCCGTCAACAGGGCGCAGGCGAGCAACAGCACGCCCGCACGGCGGTGCCAGGCGCGCCAGAGCAGCCGAATGCCTGTCGAAAATTGGAAGGCACCCAGTAGCGCGTAGATGGTGGCGGCGACTACGTGAAGCACGACCGGCATCGGCGCCGCGAAGAACCTCGCGTCGTCGGCACCAACTTCCGCGGCATCAGAGAGACTCGCGAGGCGCGCGACCCCTCCCAAGATCGGGACGAGGCTCAGCGCGACGAGTAGCGCTGGCCCCTTGAAATCGGCTCTCGTCAGCCTGATCATGCTGAGCTCCGTTTGGCGCTTGACGACAACGCGACGCCAACGAGGAGCGCCAGAAGCGCCGCCACGCTCGCCGCGGCGAAGGCGGCAGCGTAGCCACGCTGGGAAACCACAAAGCCGAGCAGCGGCACGCCGTTGCCCAGACTGACGTCGAAGCAGGCGGCGTAGGCCCCGAGCGCGACACCGCGGTTTTGGGGAGGAACACGCCGGATGGCTTCGACCCCGAAGGACGGAAAGGCCAGCGAGAAGCCAAACCCGGTGAGTGCAGCCGCTGCCACCGCCACTGTCCCTGAGGTCGCGAGCCACATGCCGAGCTGCCCCAAGGCAGCCAGCGCAGCAGAGACAATGGCGATGCGTGCACCGCCGAAGCGATCGGGAAGGCCACCAAACAACAGTCGCGCCAGCACGTACGCGGCACCAAAAGCGCTCATCGCGAGCGCGGCATGCGGCCACGACTCTTCAGCGAACCGCAAGGTAGAGAAAGCCGCGATTGCGCCAAAACTCAGGGCGCTGAGCATGAGCCCTGAGCCCGGCAGCGCGATCAACCGGAGAACTCGGTAGAAGGGCAACCGCGTGCCACCGATGGGCTCGACATTTCTGGCTGCGCGGACGGCCAAAAGGCCCAAGACGGGAGAGAGCGCGGCGGCCACGCACATCGCTACGAAGCCGAACCTGCCAGCAAGGGTCGAGCCGAGCGGCGCTCCGAACGCCAGCGCACCGTACATGGCCACTCCCACCCACGCCATGACGATGCCTGAGCGCTCTCGGCCGGCGAGCGCAACGCCCCAAGACAGGGCGCCAGTGATTACCAAGCTTTCACCAGCTCCGAGCAGGGCCCGCCCGACCATCAGCACCATCAAGGATATTGATGGTGCTGAAATGGCATGTGACAAGGCGTAGGTCGCGCCGGCGAGGACCGAGAGCATCAGCCCAAGCAGCGTGGCGGCCCTTGGTCCACGTTGATCGGACCGCTTTCCGGCGGCGTGACGGGTGAGCAGCGTAGCCCACGACTGTGAGCCGATGGCGATGCCCACCATGAACGAGCCAAACCCGAGGGTGCCTTGCACGTGAACCGGCAAGACGGCTAGCGGCAAGCCCATCGCCAGGAATTCGAGGAAAACGATAGCGCAGATAGGGGCCAGGTCTCGCCATAACGCGCGCTGAGTGGCTGCAGGGGCCATGGAGGCACTCGCCGACGGCGTCGTGCTGGGTTCGAGCGGAGAACTACGAGTAGTCATGATCTGATTCATCCAGACGTGGGAAAGAGTCGGGCCGCGACGACCGCGGCGACGAAGAGGCCGACGCCAAACACGATGTGCGTCGTCAGGCTCTTCAACGTGTTGAAGACGGGCGTGGGTGTTTTAGAAGAAGCGATGCCGGCGCCGAGAGCTGGCTGCAGAATGAACAGAGGCGACACGACTGTCCCGACGCCGACGAGTAGCGCTGGCCCGAGCGTTGGCGACCTAGCCCAGCCAAGCCCGAAAATTGCTAGAAGAAGCCCCGCAAAGCTGATCCCGATCGCGTAGTGCGCAAGCCAACCTAGCCACAACTCTCGTCGAACAGGCGATGCTTTGGCGATACTTTCGTGCATCAGCCGACCTTGCAGCAAGTGCCCAATCCAACGACCGAGCATGCCGAAATTCAGCGAGGGGACGCCGAAGCGTCGGAGCAGCGCCGCCCAAACATCGATGACCAAGGTAGCGCCGGCACCGATGAAGATGCCGCGAAACACGCATTCAATTGCAGTACGCATGACTTGCTCCTACGGAATCAAAAATCGAATGTGATGGCCGAGCCCAGAGATGGGAATCGAAACTCACTGCGCTCGATCCGCTGCAGTGTGCCCTCGAGCCCCAGCGCGAACTTCTTGCTTACGCGAAACACGATGCCCAAGCGCGACATCGTCGCGATGTCTTCCTGGCTTTCTTTGGGGATCCAGCCGTAGCCCATGCCGAAGGAGGCATAGGGCTCGACGCGCCCGACCGGCACTGTGATGCGCAGAGTTGGCATCACGGTGACGCCAAACAAGTTCCTCGCGTAGTATCCACCGACACGCAGGCCGGCGCTCAGGCGCGCGCCATCGCGATCAATGGTGTATTTGAGCTCCGGATCGGCGCCGCCGCCCCAGCGATAGCCGTGGTGCGGGGCTACGAGCACAGGGGTGAAATTCAGGCTCCAACCCGAGTGGTCCTCATCGGCGCGAGCCACATTTGGCGTCAGAAGCAGCGCCGCCACCAACGTCGACCCGAGCAACCCTAGCGAAGCGCGCCCAATGTAAAATAGCGAATTCATGATGGATTTCCTTCCTCCTGCGCACGGACGCTCGCAGTGACCCGCCGTGCGGGTTACCTCGAAGAGCTGGTCCGGCGTTGCGACACACAATCTGCATCGCGACGGCCAGGGAGATCCAATCGTAGTTTTGGTGGATAGCCTTCGGGATTGCTGAGGACGCCTAGCGTGCCTGCTATATCGGGCGGCGTGGACTGTAGCGAAGCGAGTAGGCTGCTCCACGGGAGCACGCGAGGCCCCCTCTTAGCTTCATGAATTCCAGCGACGAAACAGTCGACCCCGAGCTACGCCAGATACGCCTCGCGAGGTTCGGTCGCGTGCTCGCGGCCATCACGCTGGCGTTCGTCGGGCTGATCATCTTCACCTCAATCCGAGTCGGCAGGGCGTCATTCCTTTTTGGCAACCTTCCGCTCGCCGTGGCGGCGGTCGCGTTCAGTGCCTTGTGGCTACTCCTGCGTGGAGCACCGCGATCATCTCGCTTCGTCCGCAACGTGGAGCTCGCGACGCTCTTCATCGGTACCGGGGCGTTCTCGAGCATGGCCGTGGTCATGGACCTGACCGCGTCGCCAGACATGGTCGCGCGCACGACGGTCAGCTACGTGCTGCTCGTTTACGCCGTCTACGTCCCGTCGACCGCACGCCGAACATTGGTGCTCGCCACGTTGATGACGGTGCCGCTGCTCGCCAGCATCTTCATTGCTTTCAGCGCCTGGGATCCGGCGTTGTATGATCCCCCTGCAGCGACCTGGCCGAAGGGCAAGGTGGGCGATATGGCCTACCTGGCGACGACTGTCTCCGCCATGTTGTGGGCAATCGTCGTAGCCATGGCCGTGGCCTTTTCGCACACGTTGCATGGCCTGCGTAAGGCCGTAAACGACATCAAGCGGCTCGGGCAGTACACTCTGGAAAAGAAGCTCGGCGAAGGCGGCATGGGCGTCGTCTACCGCGCTTCGCACGGCATGCTGCGGCGCCCCACTGCCATCAAGCTGCTGCTGCCCGATCGGACTAGCAAGGCGGCGCTGATTCGCTTCGAGCGCGAGGTCAGGCGTACGGCGATGCTCACGCATCCCAACACCGTCACCGTCTACGACTACGGGCGCACGAGCGACGGCGTCTTCTACTACGCTATGGAGCTCCTGGAAGGGGCGTCACTCGACGAGATCGTCGACGTTGATGGTCCGCAGCCGGCTGAACGCGTCATCCACCTGCTCGCGCAGGCAGCAGCATCTCTCGCAGAGGCGCACGACGCAGGCCTCATTCACCGTGACGTGAAGCCCGGCAACATTCTGGTCGTCGATCGTGGCGGCATCGCCGACTTGGTAAAGGTCGTCGACTTCGGCCTGGTCAAAGACATCGGGGGGAAGGGCGACGGTGAGGCCCCGGCCGAGCCCACACTCACCATGGCCAATTCGATCACCGGGACGCCCCTTTACATGGCCCCCGAGACCGTGGTCGCGCCCGAGACCGTAGACGCGCGCGCCGATCTGTATGCCCTCGGCGCCGTCGGCTACTGGCTCCTAACTGGTACGCACGTCTTCAACGGGACGTCGATCGTCGAGGTGTGCGCTCACCATCTGCATTCCACACCCGAGCCTCCGTCGATTCGGCTTCGTGCCCCTGTGCCCGCAGATCTCGAAGCAGTGATCCTCGCCTGCCTTGAGAAGAGGCCAGAGGATCGCCCGAAGACAGCGCACGTACTCCGCGAGCGTCTTGCCGGATGCGGGGCAGCTAGCGGCTGGAGCAACGCGCGCGCGGCCGCCTGGTGGGCCGACCATCGCCACCAGCTGCGTTCAGGCGGGGCGGAAGCGAGCGCACCTAGCCCTGCCGGAGATATCCGCTCGCCGCACCTTACGGTGACGCGGATCACCGACTGACGGCGGTTGCGACTGGCAACGCGACAGAGGGGTTGCGTGCCACTGGCCAATGAGACACTCTACTACACGGGCGTGCAGCTTACGGCGCGCCGCTTCCCTACGTCTCAGTCTGGTCCTTGCCCGCTTAGCCGCCCCGGTGCTAGACCCCGGACCCCGAGGTTTCGAACGTGTCCCCGCGCCAGCCACCACGCAAGATCGCCCTGAAGGGCCCCGCCGCGCCGGCCAAGCTGGTGAAGCAGATCGTTCGCGTGTCGAGCCGCCTCGGACAGCTGCATCAATCCGATGAGCCCATCGGCGGTCGCCGCGACGTTCGCGTGCGACGAGTTGCTCGGTAACTCCTCGCGGATCTTGCTCGCCAGGCGCATGGGGGTGCAGCCAGTCAAACTGTCGGGGCTGTCAAAGGCCACGCTGTACGAGGCGGACCACACCTCGTTCATGGATTTGGCGCAGAAGCTATTCGCGTCGCCCGCTTCAAGAGCGCCGTTCATCGCGATCACCGGCCTGATGCGGCGGTCGGGCGTCGTCAGCGTCTTGGTGCACGAAGACGTTCAGGACGAGCCGTACTTCTCCCGTCTCTCGCGTCCAGTGGCCCGTGAGCTCAAGACGCTCAACGGCGATCCGCGTGTCACGCAAATTACCTTCTGGTCATCTCGCCTTTCGCGTACTCGGTTGCCGGCAAGGACGAAAGGCGTCCCGCACGGTGGGCTACTGGCGAGCTGCGTGATCGTGAGCCCCAGAGACGGCAAAGCCGATTGGGATGGCTATATCTACGAGGCCATCGTCGGCTACCCCACGAAGCTGCGCGGTCGCGAGCGGCTTCCGATGGAGAACACCTACTACCACGTAGGCCAGCCCATCTTGGTTCGGGTCGGGCCCGACCATAGCTACGTGCTCGGCGCCGCCTACTTTTGCCAGCAGAACGGCAGCACCAGCGTCTGCGCGCATTCTTGTCTCAAGATGGTGCTGTGGCACTCTCAGGTCGGGTCCTCGCAGCAACCGCCAACCGACAAGATCAACGGCTTCATCAAGCGATGGCGTCCCGAACACGACGTCCGCAAGGGCCTCTTCCTCGAGGACGTGATGAAGGTGTGCGAGGAGTTCGGCGCGACCACGATGACGCTAGACTGTCGCGACCAGCCGGACATCTCGCCGCACGAGTTCGCTTACCTGTTGGTGGAGAGCGGAATTCCAACCATCGTGGTGTTCGCCACCAAGCGCGAGACAAAGTCCGAGATGCACCACATGTTCCCGGTCGTGGGTCACACCATGAACCCGGACCTGTGGCTTCCAGCCGCACTCGACCGTTATCCCGAGCTCCAAAAGCTGCGCCTGATCTCGAGCAAGCACACGTTCGTTTCGAGCTCGGAATTTGCGCCGGAGGTCGTGGTGCACGACGACCTCTTGGGGCCCTACATGCATCTCTCCCCGACGTCGCTCACCCGCGGGCCTACCGACAAAGCAGACCGGAGCGCGTGCGTGATGTGGGTGTTCGGCGTCGTTCCGAACACGCTGAAGCTGCCGCATCCGCCTTACACCGCTCAGCAGGTCGGCGCGCGCTACGTGCACTCATTATGGGGCGACGCCGCGTCGAGCGTGGCCGAGCCTTGGCGAAGCCGACTGGTGGAAGAACCGCTGACCCCCACCACCCTCGTGCTGCGGACCCAACTGATTCGACGGGACTTCTACCTACGTCACCTCGGCGAAACGAAGGACCATTACGGCAACAGCGCGTTCACGTCTGAAGCACAGAAAAAACTACTTCAGAAGCGCTTGCCCGCGCAGTTCTGGATGGTGGAGTTCAGCACGACTCGGCTCTTCTCGTCGAACCGCTCGAAGCTTGGCGAAGTACTGTTGCCGCTCGGCCTCGTCGAGGACGTGCCAGGGTTTCTGCGCGGCAACGGTGACGCCGAACCGCCGCTGGCGTTCCGCCTGCTTGGCGAGATGACGCTCTACGGCGCCGGTGGCCGGCACATCCCCTTGCGACTCAAGTCGCACACGCCGCTCTTCCGCCGTCGCCGCATGGAGAATGAGTTCTAGGCCCGCGATCCCGACGCACGCTGCGGCTCACCGTCAAAGGATCTTGCGTAGTCCGTTCTGACGGAGCCATTGCGCGAGCGTCAGTCGCTGGTGAATGATCTCTTCGATGTCGCCGCGTTCCAGCGGAAAGATTGTCAGGCCTTGGACTTGTAGCTCACGGACCCGCTGACTGAATGGCTTCGAGAAACCGCCCAAGGCAACGAAGACGCCCACACTGCATAAGCTGCCGCGGTCCCGCATCTTGGATTCCAGGACTCGCAGCTCATTGATGTCCACGCGCGATGACCAGTTCTTGCACTCGACCAGCACCAGGGGGCTGTTGAAATTGCGCCAGAATGGTTCTTGCAGTTCATTTCTGAGAACCAGATCCAGCTCCTCATCGGCGTGTTTCAGGCGCTTCTCCAGCACCGCTAGCCCTGTGTCGGGGATCTCCAACAGGGCCGCGACCAGCGCCTCGAGACGCCTGCCCCGCTCCTGCTTGGTTACGCCCGCTTCGCAGGCGACCGAAAGCATCGTCTCAAGCCGCCCAAACTGGATGGCCCGGGCGAGGTCGCCCGTTGCGGATGCGATCCCGGCGAAAATTCGCCCGTAGAACTCCGCGTCTTGGCAGAGCGATACCTGCGCCGCGTTCCAGAACTCCTCGGCGTAGGTAGCCGCATCCTTTCCGGAGGGCTCAATGCCCTGAGAAATATCGAACATGAGGGGCGCGTCTGGTGGCGCGTGGCGCAGCAAAGCGACCATCGCGAACGCCCAGCCTACGAGGGGCGCAGCAGCACGACTGCGAACGAAATAGTCCGAGGCTCGAAGCAAGAGGTAGCGCTCGACCTGCGGCTTGGCAGTGCACCAGGTGCCCGGTGTCCGCATGCTCTCGCCGAAGAGCAGTTTGTCGAGAACCTCGCGGGCGGGCTCGTCGGCAAGCGGATCGGCCGCCCACGAGTCGCGGATCGCATTCGCCTCGTCGAGCGCGCTGGTTGCCAGGAGCTTGAGATCGTCTGCCGGCGAGCTCTCGTCGACCAGCCTGCAAAACTCCGCGTAGTCTTCTGCTGACGATCCACCGCTCAGCAGGCCGCGAAAGAATGCGGCGTCGATGCTGAAGTCTCTTGAAGATGAATACTCCTCCAGCACCAACTCCCAGCTGAAACCGGCCGCTCTGAGGTTCTGCAGCCCGTCACGGACGGAAGTGACCCAAGCCACTCCGTCGCCCGACAGGTCGAGGTTCGACCGCCGGAAGAGAAGCGTGGGCGCATTCGGGGCGTAGCTACGGCAAAGCTCGAGCAGAGCGCCATCGATCTGCAAGTATGTTTCCCAGCCCATTTCAATCGCTGAAAGTAGCCGTAATCCCTCGCTTCGTCAGTAGCGTTCGTCGACCCACAGCACGAGCTGACGCGATCACAACTTGTTCACCGCCAAGACAAGTGTGCAGCCGTACCCCGTGACGTTGACGGTGATTTTCTCCCCGGCGTTGGCCTGCAGGACGCGACTCTGGCCGGGGAGCTCGAACATTCGCGTGAGCAGAGAGCCGTATGGTGAATCTTGGGTGACCGCGTAGCGATCCTTGTCCAGGACCTCGAGTCGCAAGTCGCGACTGAACTGAAATGCGAATACATGAAGCTCACCCCCAATTCCTGCATTGAATTCGACGGGGGTCGCCGTGCCTGAAGCGACCAATATCTCGTGACCGACGCCATTGAAGAACTGCGGGTAGCTACCTGAGCCCATCCCGTCGAAGGCCTCCTTTGTTCCCGAGAGCACCTTGCGGAGATAGTCGACGTGCCCCGCCGAACACCGGCCCGTCTCGACCTCCTCTTTGAATATCCTGGCCGTCGCCGCGCGGCGCTCATCGACCGCGCGCTTCAAGGCGACGCTAGGTGCTTCACCACCCGGTGCCTCCGACAGCGCTGAGAGGGGTAGGACATAGCGCGAACCTGCGGAAGCCACGCCACCAGCATCTACAATGGTAACGGCGGCAAAATTGCAACCGTCTTCCTCGGGCTCGCTGCGAGAATTTCTCAGAACTCGAGTCCAGTCCACCGCCGTGTTGGCTGGCAGCTCTCTCAGGGGACCGCCCCGGGTCTCATTGAGCGAATCGGTGAAGTCACTCGCGTCGACCCAATCGACTGACGGGTCTTCGGCACGAACAGCGATTGCTACGCTCGTCAGATAGCGCCGTCGGGGCGCAAAGGTCGGCCCACAGCGTCCGCCTGCCTCCTTGCCGTCGCCGTTGCAAATCATCGAAGAACGAGCCTTCATCCAAGCCGCAAATTGGTCAGAGACCTTCCCCCTCTCGGCCCCCTCGCTCAGCGTTGTCCGAAAGAATCGACACACCTGAGCCGGATCTTTGCGCGCCGTCCGATCTAGCTTCAAGGCGCGTTGCGCCTCGTCCTCCCTCACCACGAACTCTTGATCGCCAGCTCGAATCGGCGCCGAAGCCAATCCTCCGCAGGCCGTCAGTGTAAGGAGCATCGTGCCGCACCACCGACTCGGTTTTGCATTGGCCCAGCCTCTTGCGTTGGCGGCGCTCAGCATCGGCCTACCTCCGAAAATCACGATCACCGCATAGCTAGCCCACCGCCAGACGGCAATCGACCCCGAGCGGAGGGACTTGTTTCCGACTTGGCGCCTCGCATATTCATGCGGTGAGAATGGAGGCACCTACAGAAATCTGTCGGTGATCTGGTAGAGGTCCATTTTCCGGAGCGGGAGCGTGAAAGCAGATGCTCGACTTACCTCTTCTCGAAGCTCTCTTTGCTGAAAATGCGGCCGGCTACGAGCGAGTTGCGTGCGGCGACCCTCACGGCCTCGCGCGTCGCCAAGCTGAGTACCTGCTGGAGCGTTGCGCGGATTGCTCGAACGTTGCCGGGGTGGACAAGTTGGCAGTCGACGGTGGCGGCAGCATCGAGAAGTTCGTCAACCTCCTCGCCGAGATCAAGTTCGCCCTCGTGTTTGGAGCTGTCGGGGCGCGCGTCGAACTTCTAGGCGATGCAGCGTTTGTGCCGGCAGTCTACACGCCAGATCTTCATGTGACGTTTTCCGATGGGTTTGAATTGCTCGTCGATGTCGTGCGCATAGCCGGCGGCTCGGCTCCGCTCGTAGATGCAATGCGGCACGCGCTGGAAACCAATCAGCTGAACTACATCGTCGAGCAGTGCGTCGGGCGGCGGCTTAGCGTCCCTGCCTTCGACTGGTCAACACACAAGGCGGCGAAGGAACTGTGCGCCAAGGTCGCCGATACCGTTGCCGACGCCTTGCGGACCGCGCCGCTCGGCGCTCGCGGTGTGGTCAGAATCTTCGATTCAGGGGCAGAGCTCGCGTTTCACGTCGAGCTCGGCAGCAAAGCTCGCGAAAGCCTGTACGACGATGTCACCAGCGCCGCTGCGCCAGATTGGCTTGGATCCTTTGGATTCATGCCTTCGCTAGACCAGGGGGCTTCGACAGGCGGGGGCGTGACGTCGGCTCATTTCATCGACGACGAAACACTTGGGCGGAAGTTCATCGAGAGAGTCTCAACCAAAGCCCGTAAGCGCGCGGGGCTACCCCAGGAGCATGCCGAAACGCCTTTTGTCGTCGCGTTCCAAAGCAATGAGCCCGAGCTTCGGCCCACAACAGTGTTGTCGATGCTCACGGGACCCCGCCAGTGGTCGACGCAGGCAAAGCCTGCTCCCGTCCTCCCACAGTTCGAGCTTGCGCGCAGCCGAGGCTGGGAGCCACTTCTGGCGGAGTGGCGCTACCTCGGCGTTTCGCAGGTTCGGTTCCCGAACTACGGCGCCTTCGGAGATGAATCCGTCACCTGGGCGAACGACGTCAGCGGCGTCATGGTTCTCCACGACAGCGACACGCTCCTGCAATGGCTGCCCAACCCGTTCGCGGCCGACGCCATCGCCGACCCGCGCCTGCTCGACATCGGCATCCCGTTCGAGATGCTTGGAGCGTCTCGTCCCAGCTGACCGCGCGATGGTGATGTCGGTCCGCCACGCGCCACACGTTGACGCCGGACCCTTCAGCTATCTGAACGGAAGATCAGGAAAAACTGTTGTCTCCCCGATCAAGGCTGTATACGCTTTGTCAGTGGGCCAGCCCGTACGCGAGCAGCACGAGTGTCCGCCCATCCGAGCGGCAGCGGACGCGCTTGGGCTATACCCTCGCGGCCCAGTGCTTAAGCTACGCAGGCGCGTCCGCTTGGGGACGAAAGCACCATGAAAGCCGACATCCTCAAGCTGCTGCTGCTGTCACACGCGGAGGGGGACGAACCGTCGTTCCGCAAAGCGGCGCTGCAGCTTGCCGCTGCCGAGAGCGCTGTCGGACATGTCCGTGTAGCCGAGGAAATTCGCGCCATCATCGCGAAGATGCCGCCGGCGAGTTCTCGCAGGTCGGGGCCGATTGTCGACATTGCCACGCCACGCGGTGAGCTCTCCGACATCCTCGAGGGCGGGCATCGCGACGAGCGTCTCCGCGATATCGTTCTGCGAGTCGATACCCGCGAAACGCTGCTACGCGTCATTGCCGAGAACCGCTCGCGCGGTCGGCTCGAGCGCTTTGGCGTCTCGCCGCGCCGTCGATTGCTGTTCCATGGCGCGCCCGGTTGCGGGAAGACTCTCGCGGCAGCAGTGCTCGCGGGCGAGATGGGCTTGCCGCTCATGACCGTGCGCTTCGACGCGCTCTTCTCACGCTTTCTGGGTGCTACAGCGGTGCAACTCCGTGCCATTTTCGCGGAAATGCCACGTCGCCCAGGCGTGTATCTCTTCGACGAGTTCGACTCCGTGGCGAAAGCGCGCGGTGATTCTCAGGACGTCGGCGAGATGAACCGGGTCGTAACCGCCTTTCTCCAGCTCGTCGATGCCGACGTGAGCGGCAGCATATTGGTCGCCGCAACGAACCACGTCGAGCTCTTGGATCGCGCCGTGTTTCGCCGCTTTGACGTCATCGTCCCGTTCGACAAGCCTACGCGTGAACAGATCGCGGATCTACTCAAGCTTCGGCTCTCGGCCGTCGGCTTGGGCAACGAGGCTGCTGACAAGCTCGCTAGCAGCTCCCTCGGGTGGAGCTTCGCCGACGTGGCTCGCGCTTGTGACGATGCGGTCCGCACGATGGCCCTCGATGATCGCGACCAGCTCGCCGAGCGTGACATCGCCTTGGCGCTCGATGAATTGCAGCGACGCAACGTTCCGGCCAGGAGTTGACCCGTGGCCGATGAGCGGCTCCCCCTCCTCCGAGGACGAATCACCTCGATAGATACGTACCAGGCACCGCAGCCAGGTGGGACACCGCCCGCCATGCCTTCGCTCGACCCGAAAGCCCATCGGACGAGGTTGCTACAGCAACTCGACGTCATCACTCAGCAGGTGCAAGCGCGCGGAGAGACAGCGCGCGACGAGCTGGCAACCCGCGAGATCATCGCTGTGCGACCCGCGCCTGGCTCAGCGCTCGCGCCCGACCAGCTCGACCACAGTAGGTCGGACGCGCGGCTCGTTGGCGTCATCCCTGACACAGGCACCGTGGTGCTGGACGTGGCGAAAGCGGATCTCGCCTACCTACGTACCAAGCTCGATGACTTCGCTGATGACACGAAAACCATTACGAAGGTGGAGAAGGACGGGACTACTACGATCCATCGCGACAAGGAGCGATCCATCGCGCCGGTCGACAGCATCGGGTTGGCCGACTTCGACGACCTTCGCGGATCACGACTTCGCGCCGAGACACTCGACGAGGATCGCCCGTACTGGTTCGAGGTCGCCTGTCGTGGCGGCTACCGGAACCTGCCCGCGGAGACCGACGGGAGCCGCGCCCAGATCGCCAGACAGCTCCATCGCCTCGGCGTAGGGCAGAAGCTGGACGAGTTCAGCGGGCCTGAGCAGGTCTACTTCTTCGTTCGTGTCACCCGTGCACAACTCAGCGCCCTCCGTGCCGTCACCGATTGCATCTACGAGTTCGATCTCGCACCGGAGCCACTCCGCGACCTGAAACTGCTCGAGGACGTGTCGTCGAGCGACATCGCTAAGTTCACGCTAATCCCGCCACATGCGGATGCGCCGTCGGTCGTTGTGCTGGACACGGGCGTCGCCACCGGTCACCCCATGCTGAAGGCGGCGATCCTGACGGCCACGACCGCTGGGCCTGAAATCCCATCGCCCGAAGACACGTACGGCCATGGCACCAAGATGGCGGGGCTCGCACTGTATCGGGACATCGGTGCGCTCGTTGAGCGTGGAACCATCGAGGCAGAGCACTGGTTGCAAAGCAGTCGGTTGCTCGTCCAACCGGGTCAGGCGGACGCCTCGGATGAGAACTACCAGAAGTGGCCCGTGCTCACCCAAGGAGCCGTACGAGCAGCGGAGGACGCCGATCCTCGTCCCCGCGACCGCGTCTTCGTGTTGGCCGTGACGCGATCCATGCAAGACCCACCGCTAGAGGGGCTGATTCCTACGCTTTGGAGTCAAGCCATCGACCAACTCTCGTACGGTGAGGGGCACGGGCGCCTGATGATCGTATCGGCAGGGAATGCCCGCTTTGGTCAGTGGCTGACGCTCGCCGAGCAGTACCCGCAGCTGCAACTCTCGGAAAAGATCCATCAGCCTGCGCAGGCGTCGAATGCCCTCACCGTGGGCGCCTTCACCGTGCGTCTGGGGCTGCCCAATGACCAAGACTACGCCGAGGCGCGTGTCGTCGCGACGAGACCCGGCGGAATTTCGCCCTACACGAGTACCGGCCTCGTGGGAAATGACTGGCCAATCAAGCCCGACGTCGTGCTCGAAGGTGGCAACCTGGCGATCTCGGGAGCGCTGACTGATGCAGCCGTGTCCACGCTATCGTCGCTCACTACCAGCCATCGTCACACGCATGGCAGCCCGCTTGGTTTGATGTCCATGACGAGCGAGGCCAGTGCACGCGCGGCGTACCTCGCGGCTCGCGTGTGGGCGCTCGAGCCGAAGCTTCGACCAGAGACGGTGCGCGGGCTCGTCGTTCACTCGGCGAGCTGGACAGCGGCCATGCTCGAGGACTTTCGTGGCCTCAACGATCGACTGCTCGCGTGTGGGTACGGTGTGCCCAGTGAACGGCTCGCTTCGGAGTGCGCGCAGGGTGTCGCGACCATCGTCCTAGAGGACACGATGCCCAACGCCGTCATCGAAGAGGAGCCAAAGAAAGTACCGCCAAAGAAGTCAACGACGAAAACGACTGAGCCGAAGGTTAGGCGCAAGGTGAAGCTCTACCGCCTACCGCTACCGGCGAGTCTTTTGGACGACTCAGACCCCAAGGTAGAGCTGCGCGTGACGCTCTCGTATTTCACTGAGCCGAACAAGTTCGGGCGCCGCACCTACCATGGGCTCGACCTGAAGTGGGACATGCAAGGGCCGCAGGAACCCGAGGCTGACTTCCTCGAGAGGATCAACGTGCTTAAGCGGCCGTTGGACGCCAAAGGCAAGCGCGTGAAGAGCGCAAAGACGACGTCGTTCCACTGGACCGTGGGCATTCAATCGCGAAGTCGAGGCACGGTGCAGAGCGATCGCTGGCGCGGCAACATGTCCGAGCTCGTCGGCGACAAGCTCATCGCCATCGTGCCCGTGCTTGGCTGGTGGGACCAGCGTCGATCGCTGAAAACCCAAGAGATGTCCTTCTCACTGATCGTCTCCGTCTTCGGCCCAGGCGTCTATGCCGCGATCAAGCCGCGCGTCGAAGCAGCCGTAGAGGTAGAGATCGATGTGTGAGGCGAGGCTTCGCTCAGAATCCGTTTACGTGAACGGCACGGTGCTCTACCTCATCGCCGCCACGCACAACGATATTGGCATCTTGACGGCCGCGGCGCGTCGAAGCGACGCGCGACCGTAAAGCCGCCGGGCGACAAGCGTTTCTAGCACGCTCGCGGCCATTTCCGGCTGTACCGACCAACGCGGCCCGTTGCGCGCACGATTGGTGCGGACCGCGTGCTATTTCCCGTGTGGTCATGGATAACGATGAGCTGGGTGAGCTGGGCGAGGTCGAGCTACGTAGGCTGGCGGCACAAGGTGACTTGGTCCTAAACCCGGCAGATCGCGATCGCACCGGGTTTGACGGGCTCCTTGAGTTGCGCGCCTTCGCAGACGCCCCGGCTCCGGATTTGGTGCCGGCTGCATTTCGCGCCTTCGTTCAAGTTAAGGCGACGCAGAGGTCCGAAAGCACGGTCGGGATCAAGCTTTCCAACTGGCAACGTATGGTCAGCGATTCCTCTCCATGGTTCGTGTTCGTTGTTCGCCTGGATGACGACGGCGTCGTCGCGGAAGCTTTTCTTGTTCATGTCGACGAAGAACTAGTTGAACGCGCGTTGCGATCTCTCCGTGAGGCCGACCGTGAGCTCCACAAAATCAAACTACAGGTCTCGTTCGAAGATCAGCACCGCCTGGGCAAGCTGCACGGCTCCGTATTGCGGCAACGCCTTCTGGAGACGATAGGCGATGATGTCTTCGCGTATCAACAACGCAAGCACGCGCACTACAAGACCTGTGGCTACGGTGCCGATGCCTGGCGGGCGACCTTCGAATTCGATGGCACCGATCAGGAAGAGCTGATTAAGCGTTGGGAAGAAGTTGCCCTCGGTCACCGCCAGACCGTGGAGTTCAAGAAGGTGACGGTTGAGGACATCCGATTCGGGCGTACCGTTGTGCGTTCCGACATCCCAAGCGGAGCGGGGAAGTTGACGCTCACCCCTACGCCCCATCGTGGAACTCTCTACGTCGAATCAGCGGACCGCTTCAAATGGGTATCCCTGCCCGTTGAAATCTATTCCACGCTCGATATGCCCATGGTTCCCGCAGACCGTGCCAAGGTACGCATCAAAGCCGGACCTCTAAGCTTTACCCTGCCAATGAAAGCTGATTGGGGTGATAGCGATGAGGAGACGGTGCCCGCCGGGTTCGCAATGGACGACACTACGCCTTGTCACGTGGGCGCCTTGGCAAGCGCCGCACGGGCGCTTCGGTTGTTAGCTAGCAATGGCGCGACGGTATTCATTTCCTTCGCGTCGGATCCGGGACAGCGAATGAAATTGCTCAAGTCGAACGTCGCTACGCCCGATTCTGAACGCCACGCAGAGCTGGAGGAGTGGATCGCCGCAGGTGAAGTCGCAGCTCGGTTCGGCCTTGATGAGCTTACGGTCGAGCCTTTGCAGGTTCTCAACCGATCCCCGGGCCTGACCTTCCTTCAGGCCCTACTGGGAAACACATTGGGCAACCTCGAGTTCTCTGTGGACGTCGACGGTCCAGAGGTGACAGGCGAAAGGGCTGTGATCATGTGTCCGGCGGCCTTGATCGGAGACAAGGTCCTCGTCGCGTGCGTCGCGATGTTTGGCGTGCCGGAGGAAGTTGACGGCCGGCTTGTTTTTAAACCTGAGCGTGTTCACGTGGAAGACGTAGCAGTGCTTCCGTTGAAGGATCTCCCCGCCTTTCCGCTCGATAGTACCGTCGCGCAGTTGGGTGGTGCGCTCCTCAGCAAGCTGGGCCCTAACCGCGTCATCTATCCGCGGCACTCGAACGGCTTGATGTTTCTTGCGCCTGATCGACAGGCTGTGTCCGACGAACCGTAGAGCTCTGGCTAGCGCTTTTCGCTTTGCGCAGGGCTATCCAGCCGCCGCGGCAGGTGATCCATTGCGTGGGCGAACTTCTGGTGCATCTGCACCTTGTGACCCCACGGCACCAACGACAGCTTGCCAGTCAGGTCAACCTCACCAAACGTTTCCGCCGGCGCCAGTTCGACCTCGATAGTTGCAGTGGCCGGGAAGGTTGGCAGCGCGACACCGGTAAAGAACACCACACGCGGGGGCATCTGCAGGATGAGTATGGGAAGCAAGGTTATCCTGGGCGACCGCGACACGCTCCGTGCTGGCCGGAAGCAATCTGGCTGGCGCGCTAGCCGCGGGGCGCTAGGTTTGGGCGCATCGTGAGCGCACCGCTCGAGCTGAAGGGGATGCTGGCCGGCAAGCCCATCATGGTCTCCTCGGGGGAGGGAGGGCCGAGCACCGTCGCTGATGTGCGCGAGTTTCTCCGTCGGTTTCCATGCTGCGACACGTTGAGGATCCTGGGGCACGCGAGCGAACAGGTGGATGAGGCGCCGGCCGAGATCATCATGACGATTGGGGCTGAAGCGCTGCCGCCTCACGCGATCCCATACCTGGCCCTCCTAGCGATTGAAGAATCGTCGGACTTCGTGCCACCGACCTGGGGCTTCTGCGGGATGGTTGTTGGGCCCGCAGGATCGCGGATGGTCCGTTTCCGGCGCGAACCGGGGATGACAGCGGCTGAAGTCGAGCGGCTCATCCAAATGTTTCACAACCTGCGTGATCCTATTAGCACCGAGGCTGATGGCAGCGGCAACGCTGGGCTTGAGTTTGCGGTCAGGTTGAGCACATCACAGTTTCTACATCAAGGCCCGCTCAACTACCTCGTTCCACGAACGCTTCTGCTCTACCGAGACATTTGGCCGACGGTCGAGAAAGCGAACGCGCTTACGCCATGCGATGAGCTGGCGAACACGGTAGGGCTCCAACTTGAGCAGCTTCTCCTTTTCGCGAACGCGTTCTACGCAACCGGGAGAGGAGGATTCTTTCAGCCATACCCCCCTGACCGACTCGGTGAAGCGGGTGGCCGGCTCGCCTCGTTGTTGACACCCGCGGCGCAGGCTCGGTTCTTGGAGTGGGCTTCTGCGGACTATGCCACCATCCGCTCCAAGGCAAGCAGGCACGTTCCCCCGAACGAAGCGTACGACCCGTACCGCTTCAACCCGTTGATGGAGCATCCGATCATTCGCCCCCAGCTTCAGCCGTTGGGTGTGGCCGATGGTTCCCGGCGCGTCTACCTCCTCCCCTGTCGCCGGCTGTTGATGCTGCGCGCGACAAATGGGCTCTACCACGACCTTGCAAACGCGCATGCCAGTGCGGGCAAGCGGAATCCTTTCAGAACGGCATTTGGGCACGTCTTTCAGGAATACGTGGGGACCCTGCTCCGGGCGGCGTTTGGGCCACATCGCCTATTGCGGGAGTGGGTGTACGAGGACGGCGATACACCCGACTGGTTCGTTCTTGAGGGCGAGAAGGCTGTCGTGATCGAGGTCAAGCAGTCAGGCCAGTTTCTGGTTTCGAAGATGTGGGGCCATCTTGCCGATCTCCGAAAGGACCTAAGCAAGACGCTAGGCCACGCGATGGGTCAGCTCCACCGATTCGACCAAGCACTGTCGCTGAAGGTGGCGGGCCTTGAGCCACTCGCCAATATCCGTAAGGTCGAACGACTCGTCGTCTCTTACGACGAGGTTTCGTGGGCGAACTGGGTACTGCGGGATGTGGCGCGTGAGGTCAGCGGTGTGCCGGAAGACTTCTTCGCCCATATCGCGTCGGTTCACGACTTCGAAAGGCTGCTGGCGAACTGTTGGGAGGGTTCGCTCTTCGACCTGCTCGAACGTAAGCGAGGCAGCGAGGACCAAGCCGAGATGGACTTCCACGACTGGCTCAGCAAGGAGATCGACCCTGAAGGGAAGGCCGAGCACCCGCTACTGGAGGCCCGGCACAACGAGTTCCTCAATGCCTGGGGCGTTCAATCGTCGGCAAATCGTCGGCAACCTTGACCGATTCACTCAAGAATCGATTTTCGTGTCGCCGACTTTCTGAATCGTTTCGCTGTAGTGCACGAGGAGGGACTTGAACCCCCACACCTT
>Ga0164241_10001006_pt1 | contig 39488 bp, 35 predicted proteins | sample OricomyardsoilBY_FD_108780 | JGI IMG/M metagenome (GOLD analysis project Ga0164241, IMG submission 108780) | Backyard soil microbial communities from Emeryville, California, USA - Original compost - Back yard soil (BY) | ecosystem: Environmental > Terrestrial > Soil > Unclassified | place: USA... | reverse complement strand
TGCCCCCGAAGTTGCGGCAAACGCAAAAAAACCAAGCAACACTGTAGCTACACAACCTAATAAAACGGAGGCAAAACCGACCGTTAATCAAAACGCGTTGTATAAAGGCAAAACGAACAATGGCTCGGGCGAAGGCGACGGAAACGGAAATGCACCCGGCAACCAGGGTAAACCTACAGGCAGCACCCTTACCAATAACTATGACGGTACAGGATCAGGCAATGGCGGCAACCTGTCCATGGCTCAACGTACTTTTACATCAAGGCCTATAGTTACTTATACCGGAAGGCAAACAGGCAGAGTAGTAGTTGAATTGCGTGTTGACAAAAGTGGCCGCGTTGTTTACGCCCGCGCAGGTGCCCGTGGCACTACCATAACAGATGCCGCGTTGCTGGATAAATGCGAAGATGCTGTGCGCAACTCCCGCCTTAACGCTCTTGAAAATGCTCAGGAGCAACAGTTGGGTACGGTAACGTTTATGTTTAAGGCGCAGTAGGTAGGCAGTTGATGGATCATAGTTCATGGTTCATAGTAGGCTGAAACTTGCAGTCCAGACTTATACCAATGCAAGTATTCTGCTTGTAATTGAGAATCAGCTATATTTATATCATGAGCAAAGAAGTATCAGACGGAGCATTTTGTAAAGTGGTTGGTGGTACCCACAAAGGCAAATCGGGCACTGTGCGCGACATTCATACCAGCAAAACCGGGGCAGTTACCGTAACCGTTGTGCAAGCCGATGGTGATCGTTTTAAAACGCTGGCTAAAAATGTGGAAGTAACGTCTTGATGTTTTTTACCTATCCTCCCCCTCATCGCGAGCGCAGCGTGGCGATCTCCTAAGGACAGGCACGATGGACATTCACAGCGGACAAGCTTAAAGAGATAGCCACGCTGCGCTCGCTATGACGAACTTCAAAATATGGTATCTCTACTTATTCACCACCGCCCAATACGCCTTTTTACGTTGACCATTTACATCAAACAATAGCGGATAAGCCTTACGTATTATACGGGGGGCGGTTTGTGATGCAGCTGCACCACCGGTACCGCGACCGTCTAACCAGCTGCCTCTATCAGATACATTCCAAAATGTTACACTGCTGATATGTTTTTTATACTCTTTCAGAATGTCAAATATCATCTTATATTGCGCTACCTGCCTTGCCTCTATTTCGGGTGTATAACCCGGATCAACATCAGGTGTTGCGGCTACAGGGCGTGTGGCTGCTGAAGCAGCACCACTTGGAGGAGGTCCGGATGGCCTTTGAGGTACGCGAACGTCAACATCTACTTCTGTAAATTGCACATCTAAACCTAATGAAATTATTTGATCTAAGGCAGTACGCAATTGTGATGCAGTAGGAATATTTAAGGTCCAGTGCCCCTGGAAACCTACCCCATCTATTGGTACACCATTATCTTTTAACCGTTTTACCACTTTAAAAATTTTCTCTCGTTTTGCCGGGCGCTCGCTGCTGTAATCATTATAGTACAATTTGGCTTTAGGGTCCGCTTCATGTGCAAACCTAAAAGCGGCATCTATAAACTCAGGGCTTTGGAATATACCCCAGAATTGGCTAGGTTTCTGTGTTTTGGTTGTGCCTGTGCGATAAATAATTGTTGAATCCTGCGTATCATCAATAGCCTCATTCACTACATCCCAGGCATATATTTTGCCTTTGTAGCGGCCTGCCACTGCAAATATGTGATCTTTTAAACGTTTTAATAACAGCTCTTTGCTGGCTGGTTTGCCATCGGGTCCAACAAACATCCATTCGGCGGCCTGTGTATGCCAAAGCAAGTTATGACCGCGGATCTTAATTTTATGCCGTTCTGCAAAAGCAACAATCTTATCAGCGTTTTCCCATTTGTAGGTGTCTTCTGTTGGATGGATAACGCCCATCTTCATATCATTCTCAGCTGTTACACTGTTAAACTCCTTAATTATTAAAGCAGAGTCTTGCTGCAATGACCGGGAACCTACAGCCACCCCCATCAGGAAATCATTCTTAAAGTAATCCTTCAAGCCCTTGTTCAGATCAGGCTGCGGCGTGGTGTTGGGCGTGGTGTTTGCCGCAGTTGAATCTACCGGGCTCACTTTAGGCGAGCATTGCATACAGCACAGCACCATTGCAAGGCCCGCTGCAGCAAGGACAATATTCTTTCTGCTATTAAAATATAAAAATTTGTTCATGGTTTATACTGATCGTTTGTATTAATGTTAAAACATGGGCTTCTAATTATTTATTCACCACCGCCCAATATGCCTTTTTACGTTGGCCGTTAACGTCAAACAATAGCGGATATGCCTTTAGTATCATTGGGGTTGCAGGTTTTGCATCGCCTGCCGAACCACCACCACGGCTATCTAACCAGCTTCCTCTATCCGTTACGTTCCAAAAAGTAACCGCTTTTATATTCTTTTTATAGCCTCGTAATATGTCAAATATCTCTTTGTATTTCGCTACTTGCCTGGCTTCCAATTCGGGGGTATACCCGGGGTCAACGGGTGGCGTTGTGGGCGCGGGAGCACCCAGCGGTCTTGGATGTATAGTTAGGTCCAGTTCGGTAATTTGTACCTCTAAACCTAAGGAAACTATCTGATCTAAAGCGGTGCGCAATTGCGTAGCCGTTGGATAATCTAATGACCAATGGGCCTGGAAACCTACTCCATCAATGGGCACTCCGTCAGCTTTTAGTTTTTTCATTAGTTTGAATATCTTTTCGCGTTTAACTTCACGCTCGCTGTTAAACTCGTTATAATACAACTTTGCTTTAGGGTCTGCCTCGTGTGCAAATCTGAAAGCGGCATCAATAAACTCAGGCCCGTTGAATATCTCCAACCATTTGGTTTTCCGGTACATCACTGTCGGGTCCTGGCTGTCATCAATCGCCTCATTCACCACATCCCAACAGTAAATTTTGCCTTTGTAACGATTCATCACCGTAAATATGTGCTCTTTTAAACGTTTTAATACCAACTCCTTACTTGCCTGTTTCCCGTCAGGACCAACTAGCATCCACTCGGCATTCTGTTGGTGCCAAAGTAAATTATGGCCGCGTATGTTAATTTTATGCCGCTCGGCAAAGGCAACAATATCATCAGCATTTTTCCAGTTATAAGTGTTTTCAGTAGGATGGATAACGCCAACTTTCATATCGTTCTCTGCTGTAACACTGTTAAATTCCTTAATTATCAAAGCCGAGTCTGTCCTTATTGATCTGGAACCAACCGCCACACCCACCAGAAAGTCATCCTTGAAATAATCCTTCAGCCCCTTGCTCAGGTCAGCTTGTGGCGTAGTATTAGGTACCGACGAAATTGATGGTGATAGTTTGGGTGAACATTGCATATAGCACATCACTATTGCGCATACAGCGGCAATAAAGACAATATTCTTCCTGTAATTTTTAGGCAGATATTTATTCATGATGGATTGCGTAATTGGTTTGAGGTATAAAGCTAGTAATATTTAAAAGTTAATATTAGCGGTCATCGTCACTTTTTTGATAGGAACCTATCGTGATATAGTGTTGCAAACATTAAATTTTAATAAATAGATGTTAACCAACTTATTTACAGGATGTTAAATCTATAAATGTGAATATAGTATTACAAAATGTGAATATGTTGGTGTTGCAAACTGTTGCATGTTTGAACATTCAATAATCGTAATTAATTAATTACCAAATACATGCTAGAAATACTGTTGCAAGTGTTGCAAACTGTTGTATATATTTCTGCAACACCCCGTTTAGTTTCTTATTCTACAAAAACCTGTTTCTGGCTGATGTCTACGGTTGAACGGGTGCCATCAAAGTTCATTCGCACCACCATATGATATAAAAAACTATCGAAGATGTAAATATTGTCTTTCTCGTCGGCCCCATGGAAAGTCTGCTTAAGGTTAGCGCCCTTTACCTGCCCCATAAGGTTAATAACGTCCTGCGCGTTAGCGCTAACATAACTAACCGAATGCAGCACGCCACCGCTGGCCAGTTTAAAGCCCTTACCCACAATAACGGTTTCTAACTTATTGCGTGGGGCGGTAGTTATGTAACCCTCCACTAAAAACCCATCAATCTCCTGTCCATATTCAAGCTTGAAAGCCTTGCGTGCGGCGAGGTCGTCAGCAGCCTGTTTGCTATTAAGGCCGGTTAAGTTTATCAGGTTTAACAAACTGATACTTTGCGCCCCGGCAGAGGCGCCCCAGCCTAATATTAACAATGCTAACAGGAATTTTCTCATTACAAGTGTAAGTATAGTTAAAAGACTAAACTTTTCAAAAATAAGCATTTAGGTTAATTGGGTGGTAAACAATGCTCACAATTACGTTAGTATAAAAACACAGCTATAATTCTGTTAAATTTACTGCCGCAACCTCATGGACTATCAGCAAACCATCAATTATCTATATACCCGCCTGCCCATGTTCTCGCGCACCGGGGCGTCGGCTATTACCAAAGATCTAAGTAATACTATCGCGCTCTGCAAACTACTCGATCACCCTGAAAATAAGTTTAGAAGCGTACACATAGCCGGCACCAACGGCAAGGGGTCTACATCCCACATGTTGGCTGCTGTGCTGCAAACCGCAGGTTATAAAACGGGGCTTTACACATCGCCGCATTTAAAAGATTTCAGGGAGCGGATACGTGTAAATGGTGCCATGATAAGCGAGCAGGCGGTTATTGATTTTGTAGCGCGTTATAAAGACGATATTGAAAGCTTAAACTTATCCTTCTTTGAAATGACTGTCGGCCTGGCCTTTGAATACTTCGCAGAGGAACAAGTTGATATTGCCATTATTGAAACCGGCTTAGGTGGCCGGCTCGACTCGACTAATGTAATTACCCCTTTACTATCCGTAATCACCAATATAGGCTGGGATCATACTGATCTGCTGGGCAATACATTGCCCCTTATTGCCGCCGAAAAAGCCGGTATAATTAAGTCAAACATCCCGGCCATAATCGGCGAACGACAGGATGAGGTGGCTGATGTGTTTATAAATAAAGCAACTGTTATGGGAGCTTCTATCCGCTTTGCTGCAGATGAATGGGAAGTAGAAGTAAAGGACGGCGTAATTGGTCAGCAATTAAGCGTAATTGCTTCAAATACCATCGCCCTACATACCTATTCACTGCTGCTTGATCTGGTGGGTAGTTATCAGCTTAAAAACATAAAAACTGTTTTAAGTGCTGTTGATGAGCTTCGGCGGCAGGGATTCATCATATCAGACGAGCATGTAAATAATGCCCTATATCAAGTTAAGAGACTTACAGGCCTGCATGGGCGTTGGGAAGTCTTGAATGAGTGCCCTTTAACTATTTGCGATACCGGCCATAATCCGGATGGTATACAGGAAGTACTGAAAAATATTGCCGCAACCCCCCACCAGCAATTGCATTTTGTTATAGGCATGGTTAGCGATAAGGATAGCAGCAAGGTTTTGGCGCTGTTGCCAAAAAACGTTATCTATTATTTTTGCCGTCCGGATATTCCACGCGGACTGGATGCCGATATTTTGCGTAAAAAAGCATATAATTTTAATTTGCAGGGCGAAAGTTATTCATCAGTAAAAGAAGCGTTGGCGGCTGCGCAAATAAGTGCGGGACCCGCAGACCTGATTTTTGTAGGAGGCAGCACCTTTGTAGTGGCCGAGATAATTTAAAATGATAGCATAATCCAATTAATAGCATGAAAACAATAAACTGGGGTATTATTGGCTGCGGCGATGTTACCGAGATAAAAAGCGGGCCGCCACTTTACAAGGTGCCTAACAGCCGCCTAATTGCAGTAATGCGCCGCGACGCCGCTAAGGCAGAAGATTACGCCCGCAGGCATGGCGTGAGTAAATGGTATAATGATGCTGAACAATTGTTGAATGACACGGACATAAATGCGGTTTATGTTGCTACACCTCCGTCATCGCATTTGGAATATGCGCTTGCGGGGCTTAAGCGCGGTTTAAACGTATACGTAGATAAACCCGTGACAATGAATGCTGCAGAAGCTCGTCAAATGTCCAACGCCTTAAAAAACAGCAAGAGCAAGCTTTCGGTAGCGCATTATCGCAGAGCACTCCCCATGTACCTGTATATTAAAAACCTGTTAGATACAGGTGCCATTGGTGAGGTACGCAGCGTACAAATAAGAACATGGAAGAGTGCAAAGCCCGGCAATGAAGACGTTGCACAAGATAACTGGCGCATTATGCCCCATCTATCGGGCGGTGGCTATTTTAACGACCTTTCGCCGCACCAGTTAGACCTAATGCTGTTTTATTTTGGCGCCCCGGCGATGTACAGCGGATTTTCTATTAACCAGGCGGGTATATATGGCGCTACCGACCACACCTGCGGAAGTATAATTTTTGTGAATGGCGTTGTAGTTAATGGCTCCTGGTGTTTTAATGTGGCACAGTCTGAAGTGGCAGATGAATGCATAATGGTTGGTACAAAAGGTAGCATTAGCTTTCCGTTTTTTAATGAACCCTATACTGTAACGTTAAAAAACAGCGATGGAGAAATTGCAAAGACCTTTATTCAGCCCAAGCATATTGCCTACCCTATGATAGAAAAAGTAGTCAATTATTTTAATGGCGAGGGAGATAATCCATGTAGTTTAGACGATGCTATTGTTTTAATGGATATTATAGACAACTTCGCTAAAAAGCCCCTTTAATGACGTAATTGCGAGTTGTTAAAAAAAATACTTAATTTAGTAGAAATAGTACTTAAACTTTTATGAGAGTTATTCCCTATTTATTTACTATGTTTCTTTTGGCCCTCAGCTTAAATGGCATGGCACAGCTATCTCCTGTTCCTAAAAGTTATTCACTTACAACTCCGGAAGATTATAACAAATATGAAAAAGACGTTATAAACGTCATCAACTGGTTGGAACAAACGTCGTGGAATTCAAACAATGGCGAAAGGCAAATTGCCAATTCATTTTTTTTGGCCTGGATGTCGGGCAGCCCTACAGTTACGATCGAGGTTAGCGATGATATCCTTATGAAAATAATGGAAAAAAATAAAGAGTTGCTTATAGCGTACATGGGTGGATATACCAAGTATACGTTGCAAACTCGCGCAGATAAAACAAGCTTTGATGTCAATAAAGCCAAGTTGGCGGGTTTTAAAGCAGTGATTGCAAAATACAACGCTGAAAAAAAACGCTCTCGTGATAAAAACGTAGAGATGCTTTCCCAATTAAATGACGAAGGCAAGTTAGAAAACTGGGTGGCTACTGAACTTTCAAAAAAATAAACTGGGGCCGCATATTAACACAGCCCCTAGTGAGATAGATCAATCTTTCTTTTTAGGAACTTTTGCACCCTCTTTCCGGGCTTCTGACAGACCAATAGCAACAGCCTGTTTTCTACTGGTAACTTTTTTGCCACTGCCGCTTTTTAGCTTGCCTTCCTTCATTTCGTGCATGGTTTTTTCTACTTTTTCGCCCGCTTTTTCAGAATACTTTGCCATAAACATTTCCATTAGGTAAATAATTGTCTATTCAGCAAAATGTCTGCCATTTTAAGTCGCGCTGCTTTCCGTTTATTAATATATTACTATATTCAAAACATTAAATAAACAGCAGCGTTAGCGCACTAGTTTAAAAACCGCAACATGGTATCAAAAAATATAATTGCCCCTTTTTATGAACGCTTAGCCCTTATCCTGATAGGTTTTGTAGTGCTGGGATATTTAATCGTACAGGGAAAAGAATTACTTGATCCGCTTATGTTTGGCTTTCTGTTTGCCATATTGTTGCTGCCGGTATCTAATTTTTTTGAACGTAAACTGCGGATGCCACGTTCTATATCTTCGTTTTTGTCGGTTATCCTCCTTTTGGCTACGGTCACTGCAATACTTTACCTGGTTGGGGCTCAGATATCGCGTTTAACATCCGACTGGCCCATGCTTAAAAATCAGGTTACTCAATCTATAAATCTTCTTTCTCAGTGGGTTGAGGGTAGTTTCAACATCAATCTGGAAAGTCAAAAAACAATGGTAGATGATACAGCAAAAAAGATACTTTCTTCTGGCAGCCAGGTTATAACCACCACTTTTGGTGCCGTGTCTTCGTTAGCGTTGTTTTATGTTTTTATAATGATATTCACGTTTTTCATACTTTTTTACCGCAGGCTGCTGTATCGGTTTGTATTAAAAGTATTTAATGATGGCCACGGGCACGTTGTTCACGATATTGCTCAAAATATACAAAGTATTTTGCGCCAATATATTTTAGGGTTACTGTTTGAAATGATAACAGTTGCCGCAATTGCCTGTACCGCTTTCTGGATGATCGGCATTAAATACGCTGTGCTGCTTGGCCTTATAGTTGGCCTTTTCAACATAATACCGTACCTGGGAATATTTGCAGCACTTATTTTAAGCGTACTGATAACTTTTGCCACGGGGCCTGTAAGTAACACTGTTGCCGTTGCAGTCAGCATAATAGTTATACACGCTGTTGATGCTAATTTACTGTTGCCTACGGTTGTTGGATCTAAAGTAAGACTGAATGCATTAATAACCTTTTTAGGCATTATTTTGGGTGAAATGCTGTGGGGATTATCGGGCATGTTTCTATCTATCCCGGTTATAGCCATATTCAAAATTATATTCGACAGGATAGAAAGCACCAAACCATGGGGCTACTTGCTGGGCGGCGATTATGAGTTTAAACCCGCAGCCAAAAAAAGGATGAAAACGGAATGATTTGGTGAGTGGTGAACGGTGAGCAGTGAGAGGTGCCCTTACTCGCGCTGTTACCTAATACACTGTTTGCTTATAACTACTCACTATTCACCATTCACTATTCACCAATTAACTATCTTCGCTGTATGAAATACCTGCGTTTGCTTTTATTTCCGTTCTCGCTGGTTTATGGCCTTGTTATCATAATGCGTAACTGGTTTTATGATGCCGGCCTGTTTGTAAGTCGTGAGTTTGATATGCCGGTTATTGCCGTAGGCAACCTGGAGGTTGGTGGAGCGGGTAAAAGCCCAATGACAGAGTATTTGATTCGCCTGCTCAACAACGAATATAAACTGGCTACACTTAGCAGGGGTTACGGGCGTGTCACAAAAGGATTTCTTATTGCCGGTAAAGACACCGCCGCCACCCAAATTGGTGATGAACCGGCACAGTTTAAACATAAGTTCCCGGAAATTACGGTGGCTGTGTGCGAGAAACGAGTAGATGGAATTGAACAGCTGAAGGCAGATCATGATCTGATCATTCTGGATGATGCGTATCAGCATAGGGCCGTAAAACCCGGATTAAGTATATTGTTATTTGACTATAACAGTATTAAGCAGGCTCAATTTTTATTGCCTGCCGGAAATTTACGCGAACCGTTTAGCGGCCGCTGGCGGGCTGATGTAATAGTAATTAGCAAATGCGCCGAAGATATCAGCGATTTCACGCAAAAAAAGATAGCCGATAAGATAAACCCTCTGCCCTATCAACAGTTGTATTTTACTGCTATAAGCTACCTGCCTTTGCTAGATATGACGGGGAGCCATGCCAACCTGGTAATCGATGCTGACACTACAGTATTTTTGCTGACAGGTATAGCTAATCCCACTCCGCTGGTTGATCATATAAAAACCAAAACTTTAAACGTAATACATCATAATTATCCCGATCATCACAGCTTTAGCTTAAAAAATATCACTAAACTTGCCGATGATTTTAGCAAATACAAATCACAAAAAAAGCTGATCATCACAACAGAAAAGGATGCACAACGTTTAGGATTGCATGAACTTAGACAAATACTTAATCAGCTGCCATTATATATACAGCCCATAGGCGTTAAATTTTTACAGCATCAGCAAATTTTTGATCAAACAGTTTTAAATTATGTTAGAGAATATCTACCACACAGTTAGTTATATAAAAAACCGCATAGGCGACTTTGAACCCGAAGTAGGTATAATATTAGGCACCGGCTTAGGCGGCCTGGTTACCGAAATTGAGGTTGAAAAACAGCTGATGTATTCCAACATTCCCGATTTTCCAATATCTACCCTTGAATTTCACTCTGGTAAATTAATATTCGGAAAGTTGGCCGGCGTAAAAGTTGTTGCCATGCAGGGGCGCTTGCATTATTATGAAGGATACAGTATGCAGGAGATTACTTTTCCAGTTAGGGTAATGAAAATGCTGGGAATAAAAACACTGTTCGTATCAAACGCGAGCGGATCTTTAAACCCCGAATTTAAAAAGGGTGACCTGATGGTGATAGCAGACCATATCAACCTGCAACCCGAGAATCCTCTGGCCGGCAGGAATAACGAAGAACTGGGGCCACGCTTCCCGGACATGAGCGAGCCTTATCAGCATACCTTGATAACTAAAGCACTTAAAATTGCCAAACAAAATAATATAACCTGCCACAAAGGGGTTTATGTAGCAGTACCGGGACCAAACCTTGAAACAAAAGCCGAATATCGTTACCTGCGTATTATTGGCGGCGACGCAGTAGGCATGAGCACGGTACCTGAAGTTATTGTGGCCAGGCATATGAGCTTGCCTGTTTTTGCCATATCAGTGCTGACAGATGAAGGCTTTGGAGAAGAACTTGTACCCGTTTCGGTTGAAGAGATCATTGCCGTTGCGCAATCTGCTGAGCCAAACATGACATTGATTTTAAAAGAACTGATAGCGAGTTTAAATGCCTGATAGATTAAAGCTTCTTTTATCTTTATTTATTTGTCTTTGGGTTACAACCACTGTTGCGCAAAACGCTCCGCCGTATAACAACGGCGGTTATAATAATAATGGCAATTATAATAATGATCCGCGTTACCGTACCAATTTTAATGACACAACAAGGAACCCAAGCAAGGCTTTAACTACCGATCAAATGATTGATACGCTTCGCAAACGCGAAAAGGAGCGTATGGATTCGGTTATATTCAGTACCCGGTTCATTAAAATAACAAACGAAGCTTTGCTTCGCGATAGTACCCAGTTGTTTCCGCTTGATACATCGCTTGCTGATTTTGAGAATTACAATCCACTTTTTTACGCCCGAAACCCAAAAATAAGTTTGGGTGGCACAATGGGGCTTGCGGCACGCAGTTTGTTGTTTGAGCCACGTAAAACTATTGGTTTTGATGTAGGATTACATGCTCTTGATCCATGGCAGTTTACTGTTGATGACGTGTACTATTTCAATGCACGGGTGCCATACACCTTGTTAACAATGGTTACCAGCGGTGCCGAGGAGCAATTTTTCAAAGCTTTCCACACCCAAAACGTAAAACCCAACTGGAATGTAGGATTTAGTTTAAATTTCCTCGGATCGCGTGGAACATACGCTAACAGAAATGTTATTGGGCAAAATGTAAGCAACCTTACCGGGAATGTTTTTAGCTGGTACGAATCAAAAAACAAACGATATAATTTATTAACCACATTAATTTTCAATAATATCAAATCACCCGAAACCGGTTCTGTATTGAATGATTCACTTTTTACAAGCGCACGTGGCTCGTTTGATAAAAATACTGAGCGCGTACGCTTGCCTAACTCTTTTTCGAACCTGAAGGAAACCGCTTTACATATTAAGCAATTTTACTACGTAGGGCGCATTGATACCACCTTAGTTAAAAATAAAAGCAGCGCAAATATTTTGCCTACTCAGCGCTTTTCGCATACGCTAAACGTAAGCCAGAAAAAATACATTTATCAACAACTTGATCAGGATGTCTACCAAATTTTCCCTGATTATTACTTCAGCTCAAACCGAACTAAGGATTCGCTGACTGTAAACAATATTCAAAACGAGTTTTCCTATAGTTTTTACCTGCGTGGCAAATCCAGTCAATTTGTTAAAAACGAGTTTAAGTTAGATGTTGGGCTTACGCATGATTTATATAACTATAATCAATATGTTGTTGATACAACGCTTAACGAGTTTGGCGTAAAGGTGGTATTTCCGGAAAGGCAGCAGCAAGCCAGCTTTCAGAACATCACCCTTAACGGAAGGGCAAGCTACCGCTTTAGCGACAGGCTGAATTTACAAGCTACGGTTAATCAAATAGTGGTGGGTCGCAATTTTGGTGATTTTTTATATGATGCCAAATTGTTCCTTTCAGGCAGTGACAAAGCCGGCAGAATTGTTTTAAATGCTTATCAACAAAGCAGTTCGCCATCGCTGCTGGCTACCAGTTGGATAACTAATCATTATATTTTTAACAATAGCTTCGCTAATCAAAAAACAACGGCGCTATCTTTTAACTATATAAATGACGCCTTGGCCTTTGACGTTAAAGCCGAGTATTTCTTATTGAACGACTATCTCTATTATGAATCGTCTCCCGGCGGAAATGATGCTCACCCGGTGCAGCTTTCTAATCCTATCAACCTTTTAAAAATAAGCGTAGGCAAAAACCTCGCGTTTGGTAACTGGCATTTTGAAAATTTTGTTGTATACGAAAAAACCGATTATCAGAAAACGCTACGCGTACCGGAATTTTATACTTATAGCAGTTTGTATCTCAATTCATTCCTGTTTAAGGTGCTACGCACATCAACAGGCATAACGGTGCGTTATAATACACCATATTCAGCACCGTCGTACGCAGTTGGCCTGGGGCAGTTTTATAACGGACCCGACGTGCAGTTTTCCTCCTACCCTTTTGCCTCCGTGTTTTTAAAAGCAAATATCAAAAATACCGATCTGCTGGTGATGTATGATTACGCCAACCAAGGTTTGTTCAGCAAAGGCTATTACACGGTTAACCGCTATCCGCAACTATCAAGTATGTTGAAATTTGGAGTGAGGTGGAATTTTTATCAATAGATTAGTCAGCTGGCAGTGCGCAGTTTCCGGTTGGCAGAAGATGTTTTTTTATTAGAAAATCAGTTGTAGTCGCACCACCGAATTGGACTACTGCAAACTGCTCACTACAAACTGCGAGCTAAAAATCACGTTTTCTGCTTTTTCTTTTTCGCAGCCGGAAATAAAACATTATTTAATATCAACCGATAGCCCGGCGAGTTAGGATGCAATTTAAGATCTGTTTGCGGAGAACCGGGCGAATGCTGATAATCTTCCGGGTCATGGCCACCATAAAACGTCCACTGTCCCTTACCATATTCTCCGTGAATGTAGCGAGCTTCGCCTTCCGTTTTATTCTCACCCATAATAGTAACACCTGGCTTTAGCAGGTCTTTATCAAAAGCAGTGGCTAAACCTATAAAACCTTTCAGTACTCTTTCATGATCCTGGGTAAGCATGCTGGGAACGATATCCCATTTGGCCGAAAAATCAAATAATGTAAAAAAGTCTGTGGCCATCGGAACCCTGTTCAGTGTGCGGGTATCGATATTACTAAACTTACGCGCCCGCGGGCCTAGCTGTAGTGTAAAGTTTTGAAACGCTAAGGTTTGCGAAAAATCCAGTTTGGCCTGGGCGTTATCGTCTATAGGGTCGCCGTCGTATTCGCTGTCAACAATATCGGTATTATGGGCTGCCAAAGCTATGTCGAAACTGTCCGCTCCCGAACACATGGCAAATAAAAACCCGCCACCTGCTGTAAAATCTCTGATTTTTTCTGCTACGGCCAGCTTCATCTTTGACACTTTAGCGTAACCAAATTTCTTGGCCACATCTTCCTGCATCTGGCGGTTGCGTAAATTCCATTCGTAATTACCAAATCCGTTACCAAACTTGCTGAACTGCCCTGTAAAATCCTCGTGGTGCAAGTGCAACCAATCATATTTAGGCAGGTCGCCCTTTAAAATACCTTCGTCATAGATGTAGTCAAATGGTATTTCGGCATATTTAAGTACCAGGTCAACTGCGTCTTCTAATGGCCCTTTATCCTTGGGCGAGTAAACTGCAACCCTGGGCGCTTTTTGCAGCTTAACCACATCCATATTTACCGATGGGTCATTTATGGTAGCCATAATGGCGCTTACGTTGGCATCACTTACCACCTCATAGCTTACACCACGTATCTTGCACTCATCATCCAGGCCTTTGCTGTATTCAATTAAAAAGCTGCCCGCGCGGTAATTAAGCAGCCATTGCACTTCTTTGTCGGCTTTTAAAACCCAAAACGCAATACCGTAGGCTTTAAGATGCTCTTTCTGTGCCTCGTCCATAGGTAGCAATATCGAATTTGCCTTGCTGATAATTGGTAAAAGCAGCAAGGTAAAAACCAAAAACTTCTTGATCCGCCTCATATATATCGCGATTGAATTCAGCAGTGTTGCTATAACAAATATAACAAACAATATATGAAGCTGTTAGGGCAACAAAAGTTTTACAAAGGTTACTCAGCAGTATCTACGTCAATACCTATCTGCTTCAGCAGCAGGCTCGCGTTAAAAGTCTTACATTCTCCCGGTTTTAGTTTATAGTCAAAAAGCATCTGTCCATTGCTTATTTGTATATCAAAATAGAAGTTCCGTACGTAATCAGGATATTTGTCTTCAAGCCTGGCAATCTGCAGATCATGAGTGGCTACCATACCCACACCTTTCTTTTTAATTAGTTGCTCTATAACCGCTTTTGAGCCCAAATACTTGTCTACAGAATTGGTGCCACGCAACATTTCGTCTATCAAAAAGAAAACCTTTGGCTCGTTCTCCACCGCAGCCAGTAACATTTGCAGGCGGTCAAGCTCGGCTTTAAAGGTAGAAGTACTTTCATTTAGCGAATCCTTGATGCGCATATAGCTTATCAACGTTATTACCGAAACCTCCATACTTTCGGCGCACACAGGCGCGCCGCTTAGTGCAAGTACACTGTTAATGCCCACCGTGCGTAAAAAAGTACTTTTTCCGGCCATGTTTGAGCCGGTTATAATGTCGATTTTAAATGTATTTGATAATTCGTAATCATTCTCAACCCGGCCGGATGGCTTAATAAGCGGATGTGCAAGTGCTTTACCGTTTATGGTGTAACCCTCCGTTTCAGTTATTTTCGGTACGGCCCAATCAGGATAATTAATGTGTAAACCGGCAATGCTGTATAATGCTTCAAATTCGGCTATTACATCAAACGCGTCCTCAAGGTCATGGTAATTGTCGCGTTTCCATTTTTCAATAGCAATAACCTGTTTAAGCGCCCATAAAAAGAAAATATTGAGCACAAAATTAACTATCATCACCAGGTTGTAGCCCAACTTGTGGATGAGCTGTGATAATTGAGCTATGTTTTGGGATGTTTGCTTTTCGATTATCCGCCCGGCTAGTTCCTTATTCAGACTTGCATCCCATTTTTCTGCCTCAATTTTATTAAAAGCTATGGCATACGCAGCTAAAACATCACTTATTTTATCGGCAATAAAGGACGACTTTATAATATAGCTCCCTTTTGATGATACTATGATCAGGTTAGTGGCCACCAAAACAAGCGTCAATAACTTAAAAACCGGACTGAAAAATGCGCCTACAATTGCGGCGGTTAACAATATTGGCGCTATTGTTATGTACTTTGACAGCGTTTTTTCCCCGGGAATGTTCAGAGGGCTTTTAAGGTAGTTGAATAATTGCTGAAATCGGCTAATATCTGTGCCATTAGCAAATAACAGCAAAGTTTGCATTTCTGGTTTCCATTGATCTTTAGCTGCAATTTCTTTTGTGGCTCGCTGCCGTAGCATAATGGTTTCGCGATCAGCGGGGCCGCTTAGCCAGGAGGCTAATTTGTTGTTACCAACCGATGTTGCCGCCCTGTTAATAAGGGCAAATAATGATGTGTTGCCAAATATATCCAGATCAGAGGTATAAAAATGTTTTTCGTTACCGTAGCTAGAGCCTGTACCGTAAAGGTTGGCACGGTCTGTCATGCTACCTATCTCGTTATTATAAATGCGTTCCAGATCGGTGTAATACTTTTTCTTTTTTTCGTAAATGCTCTGGCGTTGTACCAACCATGCAAAACATAATATAAGAACTACAAAGCTTACGGCGATAATAGAAAAACTATCGGCTTCTATACCCGCGAACACCGATACCGCCATCAGGAAAAAAACAAACAGGCGCATTAGCGAGTAACTATTTGCCTGTTCTTTAAAGCGATTTGCTTCAGCGGCAGCTGCCGAAGCACGGCTTTGGTAATTGTTAATTATATCTTCCATAAATCCGCAGCTAAATAAGCACTTATATTTTAATTTAGCGCTATGAAGATCACATTCCTTGTTATCGGCAAAACTGAAGACGATTATTTAAAAGAGGGTATTGATAAATACGTTAAACGCCTTAAACACTACACCAAATTAGAAGTGATTGAGGTGCCTGAGCTAAAAAACACCAAGGCTTTAACGCAGGATCAGCAAAAAAATAAAGAAGCAGAACTGCTCCTCAAAAAAATAAATGTTACTGATTACGTGGTATTACTGGATGAGCGCGGTGCAGAACTATCATCAAAACAGTTTGCCCGTTATTTAGAAAAACGGGCGCTCGCAGGCGCGGATGTTGTTTTTATTGTAGGTGGCCCTTATGGGTTTGATCAATCCGTTTACAGCAGAGCGAATGATAAACTCTCTTTGTCACGCATGACTTTCTCGCATCAAATGATCCGCCTGTTCTTCACAGAGCAGTTATATAGAGCGTTCACCATTTTAAAGGGCGAACCCTATCATCACGAGTAATTATTGCTTGTTTATTTCGGTCCAGAGCAGATCCTTTAATTGATCGATATTCTTTTGTGCTACTGATGATATAAAAACTGAAGGAATATCCGCCGGTACTTCCTTTTTCATTTCCTCCATCAGTTCTTCATCCAGCATATCAGCCTTGGTAATTGCCAATACGCGTGGTTTGTGCATTAGCTCGGGGTTGTATTCGTTCAGTTCCCTAAGTAAAATGTCAAACTCTTCTTTAATAGAACGGGTGGTATCAGCCGGAACCATAAACAATAACACAGCGTTACGCTCAATGTGTTTAAGGAAACGAATGCCCAAACCTTTGCCTTTTGATGCTCCTTCAATTATTCCCGGAATATCAGCCATTACAAATGAGCGATTACCTCTGTAAGCTACAATCCCCAAATTAGGCACCAGGGTAGTAAAAGCATAGTCGGCAATCTCGGGCTTAGCTGCAGATACGACGGAAAGCAGTGTTGATTTTCCCGCATTAGGGAACCCTACCAAACCAACATCAGCCAGCAGTTTCAGTTCAAGAATGTTCCAGTCTTCTTTGCCGGGTTCGCCGGGTTGGGCAAAGCGTGGGGTTTGCTGTGTAGGGCTTTTAAAATGCCAGTTACCCAAGCCACCTCTACCACCGTCAGTTAATATACGTGTTTCTCCGTCTTCGTTTATTTCAAACAGTATTTCACCTGTTTCAGCATTACGGGCAATAGTACCTAACGGAACCTCCAATATCTCATCGCGCCCGGTTTTGCCGCTGCTTGTTCCACTACTGCCGCTTTCACCATCTCCGGCAATAACGTGTTTTCTGAATTTAAGGTGCAGTAAGGTCCACAATTGGGCGTTGCCTTTTACAATAACATGGCCGCCGCGTCCGCCATCGCCACCGTCAGGGCCGCCCATCGAGGTATGTTTGTCACGATGCAAATGTGCAGAGCCTGCCCCGCCATGGCCGGAACGACAGCATATTTTTACGTAATCAACAAAATTTGAACCTTGAGACATTTTGATTTCGGATTTGAGATTTCAGATTTCGGATTTACCAGCGTAATATCATGCTTTGATACAACAATGCAATATCCATTTTGATTGGTTATCGGCAAGTCCGAAATCGAACATCCGAAATCCGAAATACTAATAACCAGCAATTATCGTATCAATAGCGCTTGCTATTTCGTCGATAGTGCCGATACCGTTTATACCGGTAAATTTATTTTGTGCCTTATAGTATTCGGCAACTGGTGTAGTTTTATCGTTATATTCTTTTATTCTTTTGCGAATTATCTCCGGATTAGCATCGTCAGGCCTGCCTGAATCTTTTCCTCTTAATAATAACCGTTTCTCCAGCTCATCATCATTAACCTGCAAGGCTATCATGCCTGTGATTGAAGATTGTTTGCTTCTTAGCAACACATCCAGCGCTTCCGCCTGTGCAGTAGTACGTGGAAACCCATCAAAAATAAAACCTTTGGCATTTTTGTTTGAGTCGAGTTTATTACTGATCATGCCTATAACCACCGCATCGGGCACTAATATTCCCTGATCCATTAGTTTTTTAGCCTCCAAGCCCAAACTGGTACCCTGCGAAATTTCGCCACGTAACAAATCGCCGGTTGAAAGATGGATAAGACCATATTTTTCAATAAGTTTTTGTGATTGGGTGCCTTTACCAGCCCCGGGAGGGCCAAATAGTACTAAGTTGAGCATGCTTATTTAAAATTAAAAGCCTTTCTACGGTTGATACAGAAAGGCTTTGTTCCCAGTGCACTTGTAGGGATTCGAACCCCAAACCTTCTCATCCGTAGTGAGATGCTCTATCCAATTGAGCTACAAATGCTTTTATTTTCAACATAAAAAAGGCAATAGTTCGCTTTTTTTACGGACTGCAAAGATAGAATATCTTTTCAATCTTGTCTAAAAAAATTAAAAAAATACAAACATTCGACTATAAAATACTAATACAAAGCTTTATTTCTTTTTTGAAAGGTTAATAATATTTAGTTACTTTGCAATACAAAGTACTTTTTATGAAATTTAATCGCACCTACTTCCTACTTGCAGTTGCATTGTTTATGATTGAAGTAGCAATAGCAGCTTATATGGACGATGCCGTTGTACGGCCCTACTTTGGCGACTTGCTGGTTGTAATATTGATCTATTGTGCTATAAAAACCTTTATTGACTCAGCGCCAGTAAAAACAGCCATAGCAGTGTTCATTTTCGCCTGTTTAATAGAGGTTTCGCAGTATTATCATTTAGTACAACTCCTGGGTTGGGGTCGCTCGTCTACCGCTACAACAGTAATGGGCACCTTCTTCTCTTTCGTCGACATACTAATGTATGCCCTGGGTACATTGGTAATTATTGGTGCAGAAACATACTTAAAAAATCCTCTCAAAATTTAACAGAAACACATGAAAGCTCAAATAAATAATATCCCCGCACGCGTTAAATGGTGCATATGGATAATGATAATTGGCTTATTTATAAGTGGTATAACCGCCTTTCCCATCGAAACTGAGTTAGCATTTTTCGTACAACATCAGCCTAACAGTTCATCATCTTTGAGTGCCTGGCTAAAAACGGTTTACCTGGCTGTTAAGGATACAAATACACGCTATCCATTTATTAGTTATGGAACCGACTGGCTGGCTTTTGCGCATATTATGCTGGCTATATTATTCATCGGGCCGCTTGTGGATCCCGTCCGCAACATCTGGGTGGTTAAGTTTGGCATAATTGCGGCGGTGCTTATCTTCCCTTTAGCGTTTATTGCCGGCAACATAAGAGGTATACCCTTCTTTTGGCAGTGTATAGATAGTTCATTCGGAGCCATTACTGTGGCGGTATTATTGCCTTGCCATAAATGGATAAAACAAATGGAGGCCTCAGCATGAAAACCTTTGTTGCTCAAAACTCTATAGTACGCAAAATTTGGGGCCGGGCAGACACCACCCTGTTTATTTTTGCCGGTGCAGCTGCCGAGTTTGCATTGAACAAGGCGGTAGACTGGTTGTACTTTACAGGCAAGCTACCTGCTGACCCTTTAGGTCGGTTGTTCTCAACCATAACCTACTCGCGTTTAATAATTTTTGCTGATGAAGAAACCGCGCTGCAGGCTATTGATAAGATAACCGCTATACACAAAGGTGTGCAGCAAAATCGTGGTGCTACTATACCCGATTGGGCGTACCGGGATGTTTTATTTATGCTGATAGATTACAGCATACGGTCGTTTGAATTGCTTGACAGGCAATTAACCAAAGCAGAAAAAGACGAGATATTTGATGTGTTTAACCGTATGGCAAAAAGAATGCAGATAGATGGCCTCCCTGCAAATTTTACTGAGTGGTATATAATGCGTAACACATCGCTTAAACAAAACATGGTTTATAGCAACTTCACAACTGATCTGTATAAACAATACAAAAAACACCTGGGCGCTTTCAGGTACCAGCTTGTTTTACAGGTACAGCGCATTTTGGTTCCGCCGCATGTAAATAGTTTACTGAATTTCAAAAAAAGGCTTTGGATAACACCCGCTATGGGCATTTACAAATTACTGCGACGCGCGGGAATAGATGATTTCTTCAGAAATGCCCTTTTACCACCGGCATATAAGGAGCAAATAAAAGGTCTGGATGTAAAATAAAAGGATAACCGCATCAAAAGCATTTTTCAAGCCCGGAAAAATATTTTGGCGTAAGTGCTACTTTTGTGATTGTGTGAACATAGTTAAACCAATAAACACCGATACACACTCAGTTAATTAAAATAGCGCTATTTTTACTATATACCGCACAGAAATTGCTCCTGACACAGTTCCTTCTAACTAAACTTTCTCTTCTGCAGATGCAGGAGTTTCGCTTTGCGCGTCTTTAAAATCTTTTACTCCCTTGCCTATTCCACGCATTAGTTCGGGTATTTTTTTACCACCAAAAAGCAGTAGCACTATAACCAGAATTATTATTATTTCCTGCATTCCCATGTTCTAATATTTAAATTATCATTACTTAATTAAACCGCCTCCTTTAACTGCGACTGTTGCAACAACACAAAAACATCGGTATTTAATATTTTCGCAATCTCAAACAAGCGATCAACAGTGATGCGGGTATAACCCAGCTCTATTTTGCTGTAGCCATTTTGGCCTATACCCAATTTCACGGCCATATATTCCTGAGAATAGCCAAGTTGTTCTCTTATCGTGCGGATGTTCTCTGTTAAGTGTTGCATTAGTGGTAGTACTGTTACGACCTCACTTACGCAAAAAAAGTTTTAAGCGATTTTAAAACCGGGTTTTTATTTTTCTTTGGACTATGCCGACAGTTTTAGCCACAAAAAAAGGGAGCCCCTTTAAAAAGAAGCTCCCTTTAAAATTTCTATTATAACTATCTCGGCGGGCCGGCAGGTCTGCCTGGGCCACCAGGGCCGCCAGGGCCGCCAAAGCCTCCTCTTCCGCCGCGTAGTACAGGGCGAATAGTATCTAATTCAGCCATAGTATAGCTTGCTGTTCTTGCAGCTGTTGCTTTTCTTACGGTAGCAACATCTTCAGGTAACACCACCGTGCCCTTGTTGCCAAAGTCACTACGGATATAGCTTAATACAGAAGCTATGTATTCGTCATCATTACCGCCTAAAGCAGGCATCGCATCCGGGTATGTGGTACCACGGATTGGGCCGGTTAGGCCATGTAATAGGGTACGGATTAACTTCTCAGGTCCAAATGCGTTAACATCAGGGTTTAAGGCCAATGCCGGAGCAGTAGAGCTGCCGCCGCCAATAACCACACCCTTACCATCGGTACCATGACAGGTAAAGCAAAGTTGCTTATAAATTACCTGTCCCTGGCCAACCAACTTGGCGCTTTGAGCACTCAAGGCAGCCTGGCGTGCAGCTTGCTCTGCTTTTGCTTTCAGTTTGCCTTCAAATGTTGTTTGCGATAAAGCAAGCATCGGATCGTTCGGATTATTTTTTATCAGGTCAGCAATTATCTGTTTAGCTTTTGGATTGTTTATAAAACGCATGCTTAACATTACCTGAAAGCGTACGTCAGCATCGGCATCGGCCATCATAGTAGCCATTTGATCAATGGTTTTCTGATCAGCTTTCATCATATCCTCACCAATCCATGCTACAGTTTTACGAACGCGTGCGTCGTTATCCTTCATGGCTTTAGTCCATGTTGCGTTATCCAATGAGCCCATACCGTTCAACGTCCACAAGGCATGGATACGGGTAAGGTGATTAGCGCCCGGATCAGTAGCCATTTTTTGCAAAGTAGGAACAACTGATTTATCGTTACGAATAACCAATAATTTCTGTGCCTCATCTCTCCACCAGCCATTGCTGATATTGGTTAAATGTTGAACCAATTGCTCGCTGGTTTCTTTGTACAGGTTAAACTTCTTTTTGAAATCAGGCTTGTAATCGTCATGTACCAAACGGAATATACGGCCACGGCCAATATTTTTTTGCAAGCCTTTGTTCTCTATTTTACCGCGAAGGAAGCTTCCTTTGCGTGTCCAGTTACTTTCCTGGATAATACCGTGATACATATCAACAATGTACATACTGCCATCAGGACCGGTAGCTGTATTAACCGGGCGGAAGTTAAGATCAGTTGAACCAATAAACTCCTGCTTATCATATGCGTTGCGTAAGGTGATCTCGCCGTTCTTGTTGGTAACTTTAGCCCTGCGGATAACGCGTCCAACCGGCTCCGGAATGAAAAGATCTCCGTAAGTATCGGCAGGAAGCATATTACCACGATAAATTGACTGACCGGCACAAGCTGTAAAGTGGTTAAGCGTACTATCAGTTAAACGTAATCTTATTAAACCACCCTGAACATCCGGAGTGGTAACAATTGGCCACACTTCCTGAAAATCGCCTTCAAACTGATTTTTTGAATCTAACTGTCCGTAATGGATATTTTGTTGGAAATCGCGTGCAGGCACTTCGGCACCGGCATTTGAGAAGAACAGACGGCCATAATCGTCATGGGTTAAACCCCATTGTGGTGGCACCTGCTCTGTAATTTCTTCGCCTATTACTTTGTCGCCCTGAAGGGTGAAACGAACAGGATCATAAGTAACATACATGCGATTATCCAGGTTCCATATCAAACCACTTTTCTGGTGCTCAAGGTTGTTATTGTTAGTTCTGGTTGGGCTTGTATAAACAGTTGTTTGCTTATCAGAAACGCCGTCACCATCTGTATCCTGGAAACAATACACATCATTTGACCAGGTAAGGTTAACCAGCAAGCGGCCATTATCCAACGGTTGCAGCGTTCTTGGCATTACCAGGTTATCAGCGTAAATGGTCATTTTATCCATCACGCCGTCGCCATTGGTATCTTCCAATAATTTAATTCTACATTTTGGGTCACTCTCACCTGTACCGTCAGCATCTAACATATAAGTGTTAAGCTCTGCCACGTACATTCTGCCACTGCCATCCCATGCAATTGCTACAGGCTGACTTACCATTGGCTCAGAAGCTACTAACTGCAGGTGGTAACCTGCCGGCAGGTAAATGTGCTTCATCTCTTCTTCAGGCGATTTTGGCGTGGGATCAGGGTGCATATCAACCTTTATCCTACCTGCGGCATCGCGCTCTACAGGATATTGTGTAGCGTACTTTTGAGACGGTTTACAGGTATAAAATGCAACTGCTGATACGCAGGCTATACCCAAAAGCCATTTGTTATTATTTTTCATTATTACAGGTTATATTTAGTTTTTAGTTTTCTCGTTCTATTCCATTACATCTTTTTCCTGCCCATGGCATATTCAATACCGGCTAAAAGGTGTTGTAGAAAAAGTGGCTCCTCATAAGAAGCGTCTGTATGGCCCAATGCAGTGTAAAATGCGCGGCCACCATCATAATCATGCCACCAGGCTAAGGGATGGTCAGCACCCATTTTGGCTTGTGGGCTTCTGGTATAAACGTCGGCAGCAGCAGATGACTCATCCAGCTTTAACAACACATGTACATCCTGTGGCAGAGCCCTAAAAGCATACCATTCATCCTTGCGTTCCCAACGTGCGGGTAACATTTTGGTAGCTGCAGAAGTGCGGTCAACAACATCAATAGTTTCTGTAGGTGTACCCATTGGGTGAGCTTTAAAGTATGCGCCAACCAGTTTGCCATACCATGCCCAGTCGTACTCTCCGTCTGATGCGGCGTGGATACCCACGTAACCCCCACCTGCTTGTATGTACGCTGTAAACGCTGCCTTATGTGCGTCGTTTAAAATATGGGCACCTGTAGTGCTAACAAATATCACAGCGGCATACTGCTTCAAATTCTCGGGCGTGAACTTATTTTCGTCGCTGGTAGTATCGGCAACAAAATTATTTTGTGTGCCTAACTTCATTATAGCTATTGAGCCGGGGATTCTTGATGCGTGCGCATAAGCACGCACTCCTCTATCATTAACGCCTATTTTATGAAACACCAGAACTTTGTTGGATTTGGAAGAGCCTTTTTTAGCGCTTGAGCACGATGCGGCAACAGCTATAGCGGCAATTAAAGCAACGCTACAGAAACCCCTGTAATATTTTGTAAAATTTGTCATGTAGGAATGGTTTATATATTGGTTTTAGTATTTATTGGTCGATCGAAAAACGAACAAATTTGCATCCCGATAGCGGAGTGCAAAGTATTTAAATTTTTATTAAAATTAAAAAGCCCTACCTAATTTAAAGGTAGAGCTTTTTTTAATATTTAGTTAAGCGACAGTATATATTGTACCATCTTTTTTACATCAGCCGGTGGCAATGATGGGTGTGGCGACATTGGCGTAGTTCCCCAATTACCTGCTCCACCTGCAATTACCTTTTTAGTCAGCATATCATAGTTAGCTTCAGTTGGCGAATACTTTTTTGCTACATCAATGTAAGCAGGGCCAATAACCTTTGTATCCTCTTTATGGCAAGCTAAGCAGTCTGATTTTGTTAGCGCCTGTTTGCCTATTACCAGGTCGGCAGCACTTGGTTTTTTCACTGTAGTTTTTGTAACCGTAGTGGTTTTTTTAACCGTAGTGGTTTTTTTCTTAGTTTGACCGAATGAATAATTTGCAACAAGCATAGCACATATAAAACTTGTTAATACGATAGTTCTCTTCATTTTCCGTTAGTGTATATAATTTATTGTTGTAATACTATTTAATCTGCTGTAGGTTGAGCGAACAAATTTAGTTAATATGGGTTCAAAAACAAGCCTGCACCCCTTACTCAAAAACTTATTAGCTGCTTTTTTGACCTTAGAACGCGCTAATAGTTTAAAAAGTGTTAAATAATAACAACAATAGAGCTTATACTGCCTATGTATAGGATACACGAAGCATTTATTCACCCTAAAAAAAAAATCACTGTAGTACAATTGTTACCGAAAACCGCTTTTCAGGACGAGCAATCGATTGCATTAACATTGTGTTGCAACTAAAATTTATTAAAAACAATAGCTTGCTTTTTAAATATCCGAATAATGCTTTGTTAAAAAACCACCATCCTGTCGGGGAATTTTTCGCCATAGTTCATCACCATATTGCGGATATAATCATTCCCCGGATAAGGTGTAAGCTGAGTCTTTAATTGCTGAAGATCGTTAGTTTGAAAACCGGGCGTAATATACCCCATCCCATAAAACTGGCCCCGCTCTACCAATATGCAGCTATGTTCATCATAGTTACGGCCTTCATCGCGTATGGCGAAAGTTGGCAGAGCGTTCTTTAACCCTTCAATAGCTGTGGCTACCTTATTATTATAATCCGCAACGGGTTGCAATCCTTCGCAGGCGCAAGCCCCGGATTTGGCACCGGTACACGCATTGTTATTGCGCTGTATAAAACACAGCTTTGGGCAAAGCTCAAACTGATCAATAAGGCTATGGATAATGCTGTAGCCTTCGTTTATAGAATTACAGGTATAAACGGGCTGAAGCGCCAATTTGCGCCTTCTATCAACCGCTAAACGCATGTACCCGCTCTGATCCTCAAAAACAAACAGCCCGTAAGCATGCTCAAAGCGTTTTAACGATCGGTTGTATTTTGGCCACAGGCGTTTTATCTCAACCGCCTCTAACACAAATGCTATCAGTTCGGTGCCGCATTCCTGAAAGGTGACACGGTGGATGTTCCGCAAAAATTCCTGCCGCTGCGGACCAGGATTATTGCCTGTAAAATGACTGCAAACCCGTTTTTTTATATTTCGTGCCTTGCCTACATAAATTACCTTCCCTTTTTCATCATGAAAGTAATACACGCCCGGCATCATTGGCAGCGCTTCAATATCTGTTTTTGGTAAGTGCGGAGGTAACAGTTGCTCTTTTGAATTTTGCTTAAGCGCTTTTTTTATATGATCATCCCTATCGGCGCGCAGCATCATACCGAATAACTCTGCCGTTGCTTCAGCATCGCCCGAAGCGCGGTGGCGGCTTTCGTTATCGATACCTAAACTATGGCATAATCGCCCTAAACTGTAGGAGGCGTGACCTGGTAAAATTTTCCGCCCAAGCCTAACTGTGCAAAGTTTGTTACAAGTCAGATCATATCCTGCCTGCGCCAAGTGATAGCGAACAAAAGAGTAATCAAAATTTACGTTGTGCGCTACAAATATCTTTCCGTGCAGCAGATGGTAAACGTCAGCAGCCACATCCTCAAAAGGTGGTGCCTGTTCTACCATTTCGTTGGTGATGCCTGTAAGAGCCCTTATATAAATTGGAATTTCCCTGCGGGGATTTACCAGCGTGCTGTAACGCTGCGTTACTTTTTTGCCATCGTGCAGGCAAATGGCAATCTCGGTAATACCATTCGCGCTGGCATGCCCCCCTGTTGTCTCAATATCTACTATGGCGTACACAGGGTAAAGTTAGCCAATTTTGCTAAATTATTTAGTTATATTGTAAAAATGTTTTTTCCTTTTAACAATCCCCGCCAACCTCACAACTGTCGCCCTCGATAATATCCAGTTTAGTAGATTTATTAGTTAAAGCCCACTCGCCATGTGCTTTTTCCAAAGTTTGTAAAAACACGGGCACGGCCTGCGCGCCGGATATGCCATATTTATTATCCAGCACAAAAAAAGGCACACCGCTAATGCCGTATAGTTGCGCCTGCGCAATATCAGCTTTAACGTCGGCAGCATATTGATCAGTTACCAGCGTTTGTTCTACAAGGCTTTTATCCAAACCAATTGATTCGCCTAAAGCGGCAAGCGTATCATGGTCGGCTATGTTTTTACCTTCTTTAAAGTAGGCATTGAATAGCGCTTCTTCAGCTTCCTGGCCTTTGCCATTTTGCTTGGCCAGGTGCGCAAAGCGGTGCGCGTCAAAACTATTGGCAACAACGGCTTTATCCATATGGTAAGTTAAACCTACTTCGGCGGCCATTTGGGTAACATGGTCGTTCATTTGGCGGGCGTGGTCAATTGTCCAGCCTTTAATATCAGCGAGATACTGCGTTACATTTAACGAAGTATCGGTTTTTAAATGCGGATTAAGCTGAAAGCTCTTCCATTCCACCTCAATATCGGCTTTATTATCAAATTGTTGCAAAGCTTGCTCAAACCGGCGTTTGCCAATGTAGCAGAACGGGCACATCACGTCAGACCATATTTGTACTTTCATGATACAAATTTACCTACGGTTATTTTTAATGGGGTAAGCGCAAAGTAAAATTAGAGAAGGCTGGGGGCGTTTCACGATGAAACAAAAAAAGCAAATTTTATATCCATACTGATTATCAGTTAATTAACCCAATTCCACAGCTAATTTTCCTGACGAATAAGTAGTTTCATTTTGTTTCACCTCAAACTATTAAAGTTCTGATAATCAATAATATAATTAGAAAAAGCGTTTCACGCGTTTCATTCGTTTCATATATTTTGTGAAACGCTCACACTTCTAAATTCATTTTTAGGCGCATCGCAAACGGGGCAGTTGTAGCTGTCTATGCTTTCAAACTCTGTACCGGGAGCGACATTATTAGCCAGGTCTCCGTATTGCATATCATAACGGCTCAGGCAGCAGCTGCACTCATAAACGATGGTTTTTTCCTGCTGTATTGTATCGCTCGGAAGCTCAGTTGGTTCTATAGCCTCACTCTGCATCTTATAGAACCCATTACAAAGTTTTATCAAATTCTCAGCAAGATCTCCACGCTCAACGTGTTCAGCATAAAGCACTTCATCTTTTGAGTTTGGGTTGAAATCGCGGGTATGCGATATGCTAAATAAGACGTCCGTTTCTTTCTTTATGATGATGGAACCGCGCAGGCCCGTTTTAGGTTGGGTTTTGATAGCAAAACAAAGCTGATAGGTGCGCAGATCGGCCTCCTCAAACTGTCGTACCAATTGCAATTTGAGTTCGAGGCCTTCACTGCAAACGTCTTCTACCTGCCAGTTCAGCTCATTAGCGGCGTGGCGTATATTAAAATGGTATTTGCTCAGTATCAATCCCCACTGCGCACGGTCGGTTTGCTCAATGCCTTTTACAATGAGTGATTTCCAGGGGGTAGTATAGATCTGCCCGATACGATTTTTTAAACACAACAGGCAAACATCCTTTAAAAAACCAAGCGAAAAAAGCTCGTTGCGGCGATAAACACCCAACCAATACTTGTTACTGTATTTATTGAAGCCCTCGTAAAAAGGCAGGTAAAAATCCGGAAGCTTTAAGGGTTCGGTTACCGACTTAAAAACCACGTTCAGCTTCTTTTGCGACATTTTGTAAAACAGGTCGGTATCAACATCTCCCCTGTTATAAAACAAATCCTTCTTCTGTAGTATCGTATCTTCAATCGCTTTAGCCAAAGCAGGAATATCCTCCGAATAAACCAGCGTTGAGAAACAATACAACTGGTCGGTTTTAGGAAACCTTACGTAAGTAAACCAGTAATTATTGGTATTAGATGCTATAAAATTGATGTGTCCACTAAAAAAGGGAACAAATGTCTGGTTGCTGTCAACCAAATTTACCTTTAGTTTAGGCTGATAATCAAAGCCATCAAAAATGTCTTTGTAAACACCCTCGCGCAGCCAGCCGTCGTGATGGGTAAAGATAGTATCGGCTACGTAAGAGCTTATAATATTGGGATGGCTGTCGTCATTAACCTCGTAGTTGATCTCCGATTTTAGCATATCCAGTTCCATATCTTCCAGCCGGTCCTCATCTATGCTAAAATACAGCTGCTGCCGGTTACCAAAACGAATATTTTCTGCCCCGGCACCTTCGGCAATCAGTAATATCTCATACAAATCGCCTGCTGATATAAAGCCACCCGGTAAGTTTATTTTAATGAGATGCTCCATATATTATCCCGCTTTAGCCATTATGTTATTTGCCAGGGCTGCATCAAGCAAACGCTTTACTTCCGGCTTGCACGAACCACACCCCATACCCGCACCGGTAGCTGCGCATAAATCTTTCATACCATGACAACCGCCATCTATTTTATTTTGGATATTACCGCTGCCCACATTATTGCAGCTGCAAACTAACTTGCCTATAACGGGTTCCGCCGCATTGCCACTGCGCAATAATTGCAAACGTTTCTCGCTTAGTTCCGTCTTATTGGCTATCAATTCTCTAAACTCCACAAACTCGCTCTTATCACCAATTAATATGGCACCCACCAGCCTGTCCTGGTGAATAATGCATTTTTTATAGTAACGCTTAGCCTTATCTATAAATACCACTTCTTCGTATTCGGTATCGTTGGGGCATTCTGTCAATCCAATACTGCATAGATCAAAACCATGGATCTTGATGATATTCATAAACAGACTACCTTTATAATAGCTGGCTATGTCCCCGTTCATATAAGCGGCAACTACGCCTGCCTGCTGTTCGGCTGCTGCCGATATACCATACATGGTACCGTCAAATTCGGCAATCTCACCAATGGCGTAAACATCCGGATCACTGCTTTGCATGCGTTCGTTCACTATAACACCGCGGCGGCATTCCAGGCCGCTTTCTTTGGCTATTTCAAAATTAGGGTTGGTACCTATTGCCAGTATAATAGCGTCGCAGTTTAGTTTGCGCCCACTTTTTAAGCCAACACCTGTAAGTTTGGAGCGGCCATAAAACAGCTGTATCTCATCGTCATAATAAATATCACAACCCTGATCAGCCATTTCTTCGTGCAGAAGCTGGCTGCCCAAAGCATCTAACTGCCTGTTCAAAAAGCGCGAAGTACGGTGAATGATAGTGATCTTGATGCCCATCTCACGTAATGATGCAGCCATCTCCAAACCCAACAAGCCACCGCCAACGACTACTACATGACCATTTTGCGGCACGTGCTTTTTAAAATTATCGGCATCAGTACGGTTACGCATGGTAAAAATGCCGGGCAGTTGTGGGACATTTCTCGGCACTGCTGCCCTGCTGCCTGTAGCCATCAACAAAACATCGTAAGGTGTTTTAACGCCTCTTGAGTCGGTAACTATTTTGTTGGCACGATCAATTTTTTCAATACTTACGCCACGCAGCAGGTTGATATTATATTCCGGCTCTTCTTCGTCTGTCATTTTTACTAACTGCTCCCATTTTTGCTCGCCACTTATATAGTCGGGCAGCATAATGCGGTTATAGAACGGAAAATTCTCTTTGCTAAAAACGGTTATTTTATCTTCCTTATTGAGTTCGCGATATGATTTTACAAAGCCGTATGAGCCTGCTCCCGCGCCTATCACTATTATGCGCTGAAAAGGCTTCTTATATTTTTCAACCCTTACGGCGCAGTACTTAAAATCGGGCTCTTTAGACAGAGGGTCAACCTGATCAGAAGTCAGGTTATTCGCCCTGTTCAAATCATTACCTAATACTTTACCCCAATGCATCGGAAGAAAAACAACCCCTTGTTTTATTTGGGTTGATATTTTGGCTTTAACCTGTACCTCGCCGCGCTTTGACGTTATTATAGTAACATCTCCCTCAGCAATTTGCAGTGCTTCTGCATCTATTGGGTGGATCTCTAAAAACGATTGCGGATAATGCTGATTAAGCTTGTTTACCTTCCCCGTTTTGCTCATGGTGTGCCACTGATCGCGAATGCGGCCGGTAGTTAATATAAAAGGAAAAGCCGCAGTGGGCATTTCGCTTGTCAGCGTATCAGGCACAGCATTTATAATGGCACGTGTTGATGGCGTGTAGAATTTCTTGTCGGTAAATAAACGGGGCGTTCCATGCAGCGGACTTTTCTTTTTATAAGGCCATTGCACGGTTTTACGTGCCTTTAAAATTTCGTAGTTCAGGCCGCTAATGTCAATATTCGTTTTCTCTGTAAGCTTAGCATGCTCCGCGTAAATTGCGGCGGCATTTTCAAAATCAAAACCTTTATATCCCATTTTTTGCGCAAAGCGACAAATGATCTCCGCGTCAGGTAATGCTTCGCCTGGTGCATCAATTATTTTATTCAAATAGCTTATGCGGCGTTCTGAATTGGTCATTGTACCCTCCTTTTCGGCCCAGGCAGCGGCGGGCAATATCACATCAGCATAAGCTAAACTTTCTGATCTGTTTGTAACCTCCTGCACCACCACAAATTTGGCTTTCTTGAGCGCCTCCTCTGCCAGGCGTACATTAGGTAAGCTGGTCATGGGGTTGGTACATAATATCCAAATGGCTTTCAACCGTCCATCATTCAATGCCTCAAACATCTCTGTAGCAGAAAGGCCCGGTTGGGGATTAATGGTTGCGCCTCCCCAAAATTTCTGTACTTCTTCGCGATGTACCGGATTGGCCAGGTCACGATGTGCAGGCAACAGGTTAGATAAACCACCAACCTCTCGCCCGCCCATAGCATTGGGTTGCCCTGTCAGTGACAATGGGCCGGAGCCAGGCTTTCCAATATGCCCGGTAATCAAATTAAGATTAATAAGGCTTAAATTTTTGTTTACACCAATGGCACTTTGGTTAAGCCCCATCGTCCACATGGAAATGAAGCCACGTGCGTTGCCTATATATTTTGCAGCTAAGCGTATATCGGTTTCGCTAACTCCGCAAATTAATGCCGACTCATGTACGGTTTTGCTAAATACTAATTCGCTGTAAGCTTCAAAACCTTCAGCATGGTTGGTAATAAAATCAAGATCTATATCACCATTTTCTATCAATACCCGACCGATAGCGTGGTTAAGCGTAATATCTGTTCCGGGGTTGATCTGTAAATGCAGATCTGCAATGCTTGCACTATCTGTAACCCGCGGATCAACAACGATAATTTTTATGTTTGGATTAGCTGCTTTATGCGCTTCAACCCTTCGCCACAAAATAGGATGGCACCAGGCGGGATTAGCTCCGGTAACGTAAAAACAGTCGGCCAATTCAATATCATCATAACAAACCGGAACACTGTCTTCGCCCAGGGCTTTTTTATAGCCAACAACCGCGCTGCTCATGCACAGGCGGGAGTTGGTATCAATATTATTGCTGCCTATGAAACCCTTCATCAGCTTGTTAAGCACATAATATTCCTCGGTAAGGCATTGTCCCGAAGCGTAGAACGCTACGGAATCGGGCCCGTATTTATCAATAAAAGTTTTAAAAACTGCAGCTGCACGATCAAGTGCATCATCCCAGCTTACACGTTGCATTGGCATACTTTTGTTATACCGCATCTGCGGATAAAGCAGCCTGTCGCTTTTGTCGTTTACTGTGTGGTGCAGATTGATCCCTTTGCTACAAAGCATACCCTTGTTTACCGGGTGGGCCTTATCTCCTTCAACTGTAATAGTGCCGTTTTTTTCCTTATTAACAAGCACACCACAGCCCACCCCGCAGTAGCAGCAGGTAGAAGTAAAACTTTCGGTGTTCTTTCTCGTCATGGGTGATGTTAAAGGAAATGTATTATACCGCGCTGCCCGCCATGTTACTGTTTAATTGAACATCAGCAGCAGTTTGTTTTTGAAAACGGGTTATCAATATTATAACAGATACTACAATTACGATATAACCTATATAAGTAAATGCCTGTACGTAAGTAATAGTCTCTGATTTGAACAGGAAGCCAAACATCATACCGCCAACGTTACCACCCGCACCAACAATACCGCTCACTAAACCAACATTTTTGGTATTAACAAAAGGCACAATACCGTAAGTGGCACCGTTTGACATTTTAAGGAACATAGCGAACGTAAGCATTGAAGCTATTGCCATAAACAGCGAACCCGCCTGCGCAAATAACAGCAATCCACAGCCCTCTAACAGTAATACACCGGCCAGTAATAAACCCTTACCACGCATACCAAACTTCTTACCCACCTTATCAGACGCGATACCACCTAAGGCACGCGCAAAGATGTTCATGAAACCAAATATCCCTGCCCAAAAACCGGCAGTGCTTTGATTAAGGTGGAAGGTATCTACAAAATGCAGAGCGGCAACGTTATCAAATGTAAGCTCCATGCCAAAACACATGGCGTAAGCCAGCATCAGGGCCCAAACACGCCAATCGGCAAGCACGCTCCAATCCGTTTTAGTGTTTTTCTGTTTGTAGCCTATCTCGTCGTAATTGCCGTTAGGTGTATCTTTTGTATACTTATGGTATAAAAATGCCATAACCAGCATCATAACTCCCGGCACTATCATGGCATAGCGCCATGCTTGTGCAGGCGAGTATCCAAAGCCCACAATGGCTGCAAATATCAGCGGCATTACCATATTGGTTACGCCACCTCCCAAATTGCCCCAGCCGCCGGTAATGGCGTTAGCGGTTCCTTTAATGTTGGGTGCAAACATCATAGATGTATGGAACTGTGTTATGACAAACGATGCGCCTATAACACCAATGGCTAAACGGAACATTAAGAAAGTGAGGTAGCTATGTGCCAAACCAACCAAAAATACCGGCACGGCTCCAACAATTAATAATCTTACAGCGGTTTTGCGCGGGCCCCAGGTATCACATAGCTTGCCTATTAAAAGTCGGGCTATGATAGTTGCTGTTACTGAGGCGATGATGATATTACCCACCTGCGCTTTACTAAGGCCAAGTTCGGCGCGGACGGTGGGCATTAAAGGGGCCAAACCAAACCATCCGAAGAAACAGACAAAAAACATTAACCAGGTAATGTGGAAAGTGCGCATTTGCACCCCGCTAAAACTGAATATCCTGATCTTGCTTAATTGATTTGCTATTGTAGTCATGCTGTTATTGTTTTAGTATATATTTAGTTTTAGTGCTCGTCGTTGATGGAGAATTTTTCTATTAGTAAGTTCAACAACCGGTCGTGTATCTCCATATACTTAGGGTCGTGTACAATATCTTTTTTATTACGGGGTCGGCTCAGCGGAATATCAACTATCTCTTTTATAGTCGCGGCAGGGCCATTGTTCATAACCACTACCCTGTCTGATAAGAAGATGGCTTCTTCAATATCATGCGTAACCATTACAATGGTTTTCTCGCGATTATCAAGGTTCCAAAGTTTTAGCAATTCAATATGCATCGTGCTTTTGGTAAGGGCATCTAAAGCGCCGAAGGGCTCATCTAACAATAAAATTTTAGGATTGATAGAGAAGGCGCGCGCTATGGCTACCCTCTGTTTCATACCGCCTGATAAATGTCCGGGTAGTTTATCTTTATGCTCCCATAAGTGAACCATTTTAAGGTTAGATTCAACAAGGACGCGTTTCTCGTCGCCGCTTAAGTTTGGAAGGGCCGAATCAACCGCAACCATAATATTCTTGTAAACGCTCATCCAGGGCAGCAGCGAGTAGTTTTGAAAAACTATGCCTCTATCCGGTCCCGGGGCAGTTACTTTAACGCCATTCGCATAAACCTCGCCGCTTGTGGCTTTAACCATGCCGCTAATTGTACCCATCAGGGTTGACTTGCCGCAACCTGAGTGACCTATAAGCGAAATTATCTCGCCTTTTTGAACCGTTAAATTAATGTCCTTAACGGCTGTATAAACGCCCTTTGGTGTTTTAAAGCTTACAGTAACATTATTCAGCTCTATACTTGTTTCTGCAGCGGCTTGCTTAAGCAGCGCATCCGCCACTTCCTCAATATCTCTATCCACTGTTATAACTGATCTATCTATCATGATGAAATTAATTTAAAGGTTAGGCTGCGTAAGAAAAACGCTGCTGTAACCATGTAAAACATTTATCTAACAAGGAACCTACTATGCCAATAATTATAATGGCCACTAATATTTTCGCTACGTTACCGCCGTTAAAACCTTCTTCCCAAACAAAATAACCAAGACCCATTCCGCCCGAAAGCATTTCGCCGGCAACAATAACCATCCATGCCACACCAATTGAAAGGCGCAAACCTGTTATAACATACGGAAGGCTGTATGGAATCAGTATTTTGGTTAGATATTTCCAGGTTGAAAACCCAAAAGCGCGACTTACGTTCTTATGATCCTGCGGAACGCTTGCTGCGCCTACCGCCGCATTTATTAACGTTGGCCATAGTGAACAGATGAAGATCATGAAGATGCTTGCCTTAGGCGAATCCTGAAAAATGGCCAGCCCTAAAGGGAACCATGCCAAAGGCGACACCGGACGCAAGATTTGCACTATTGGGTTAACCATGCGCATAGCTATTGTGCTGCTACCCATAAGCATACCCAATGGTATTGCCAATAAACTTCCTAAGCCAAAGCCTATACCTACCCTGCCTAAAGAGCTAAATAGTTTTGTGCCGATGCCTTTGTAATCAGGGTCATCCTGAAAGGGTTGCTGCATTACTTCCTTAAAAACCACCCAGGTATCTTGCGGGCTTGGTATCTCATTGCTGGTTAGCTTTGATATGCCTGCCCAGATACCGCCCAATATGAACATGCCCGCACAAAAGTATCCGAAGGAAATTAATGACTGCACTGAAAATATCTTTTTCATTTTTTCTCTTTTTTAAAAGATGAATAACCGGCAGGCTGCTATTATAGCCTGCCGATAGAAATTATTTTTTTGCTCCCGCTATATAAGCGGCCGGATTGTTCGGATCGAAAGTGATCGTTTCCAGGTTTGTTTTAAACGGCTTCATATCGTCGGCAATAGGCACATTCATGCTTTTGGCCACCTCTTCATACAGATCGCTCATTATCAATTTTTGTGCGATGGCTTTGTAATTAGGCGCGCTGTCTAACATCCCGAAACGTACATATTGCGCCATAAACCAGATACCATAAGATATTTTTGGGGTATTTACCTGACCATTTTTGTAGAACAGCATGTAATCGTCTTTGTATTTTTGCACACCCAGGTCGCAACCCAGATCGGTTGATCCCATCAGTCTTGCTTCAATAACCTGCACCGGTGCATTTACATAGTTAGGCTTACTTAAAAATAAAGCTGCTTTTTTACGATTGCTCATTACATCCAGCCATTTGCAGGCTTCGATGATAGCTTTCATTACGTTTTTCAGATCTTCTTTGTCGGTATCGGCAAATGCTTTGTTTACTACTAATGCTTTTTCAGGATGGTCTTTCCATATATCCTGGCTGGCTATGTGCGTAAAGCCGATATTTTGAGTAGCGGCAACACCGTTCCATGGCTCACCTACGCAAAAACCTTCCATGTTGTCAACCTTCATGTTAGCAACCATTTGCGGCGGAGGGATGGTGATAATACCTACAGATTTTGAATTTACGCCTGCTGCAGCCAACCAGTTACGCAACCATATATCGTGCGTACCACCCGGAAACGTCATAGCAAAGGTTACTTCCTTTTTTGTTTTCAGCTGTTTTACAGCGGCTGCAACACCTTTAACGTCTTTATAGCCAACATTCCCGCAGAAGTCTTTGGATAAGGTGATTGCCTGGCCATTGCTGCTAAGCAACATGGCAATCTTCATTTCTGAACCGGCTTTACCGCCTATGCCTGTGTATACTGAGAAAGGCATTGAGAACAGGCAGTGAGCGCCGTCTAACTCGCCATTCAATATTTTATCGCGTACAACTGCCCATGATGCTTCTTTAGTTATCTGAACGTCAACACCATATTTAGCGAAGAAGCCCATCTCTTTTGCTATTACGAGCGGCGCGCAATCTGTAAGTGGTATAAATCCCAATTTAACAACGCGTTTAGGTGGGTTAGCGCCATTAGCAATGCCAAATATCATGGTTAGCAATACACAGGCTAAGAAAAATTTTGATCTTTTATTTATATTTTGAGTCATGATTTCTTCGTTTTAGTTTGTTTGTGATTATCTGATGGCTACCGGTTTAGTGTAAAGAAAGTCGGGAGTAAACCTTATCATAAGGTATCCCCAGGTGGCTGTCTTGTTGTATGCAGCAGCAGCAACGTCTGTAGTAGCTTGCGCTTTTGCAAACGGCATGCTATCGGTAGCTTTCATTACTGAGTAGCCCAACTCTATGTTGGTAAACTTGTTCATGGTATAGCTCAGCTGCAGATCGATCTCTTTACCAAGGTTTTTTCCTATTATACTGCCATCAGCTTTCTTCATATCCTTGTTCAAAGCAAACGAGTGCAGATCTGCACCTACAGCAAATGTGTTAGTGGCATATTTAACCTTAAAGTAAGCGTTGTTTAAACCACCTGCCGGTGCGCCTGTACCCACGTAGAAATAATCCATGTATCCCCAAAATTTATGCGGTGTGCCATATAGCGGATCAAAACGATTGTCTTTGCCTGAAGGACTAACCGCGCTGTTACCCGATAGCACATCATAACCCGGTGTAAAGCTTAAGTTACCTTTTTGGTAAGTTACAGCAGCTGTGTAATGGTAAGCGTCAAGCGCTAAATTGTCGCGGCTTTTACCATCCTGCCGATAGTAGGCGGCCTGTATAGCTATTTTACCAAACCCTGAAGCATTACCAACGGTATGGTTAATCATTAAACCATAAGTGTAGCGGTTAACTGACGAATAATCATATGTATCTGTCAAGCCGGTTCTAACAAAACGACGTCCGTACACGTAACCGGTCGCAGCGGTACCTGTAGAGTCTAAACGATATTTTCCAAACCTGTCATTAAAAAACAGTCCTGAAACCTTAGTTTGGTCGAACTTTTTGCTGACGTACAAACTTGTAAAGGATTTGTATTGCTGTGTGGCCGCATTGGTACTTGGTGGATTAGCAAAAACCGGTGTGCCTGTTTTTGCGCTGTTATTGGCAGCGCTACCACCGGGGGCCAGTGGAAGCATGCCTGCCGGGGTGGCAACTAAAGTGCCTAAAGAATTTTTTACAGTTGCAGGTAAGTTTGCCGGTACATAATCTGTATTGGTTATACCAAAAGCATCAGTGTTTTGGTTGTAGGCATAACCTAAGTCAACCTGCCATCCGTGGTGCACAAGTTTAAGCAGGGCCATGTCATGGCGGCGGCCTTGTTGTAACCAGTCCAGATTGCCTATCAACCGGGAGTCATCATAGACCAATTCCTGGCGGCCTATTTTTAACGACAACTGATCAAACCATTTAAAACCGATGGTCGTATCGGCTTTGTTGGCCAGGGTAAGCTCGGCCCAGCCTTCGTGTAAGAACAGTCTGTTGTCGGTTGCCGATGTTGAAGATGCATCCGCGCCCCACACGCGTACATCCTGTATACTGGCACCAACAGTCAGCCTGTCCCATTTATATCCAAAAATTAATCTTGTTCGTTGTGATACAAAACCGGCGTTTTTAGAGTCCTTAAGAACAAGGTTTCCAAATCCATTTCTTGATTCTGCGCGTGGCCTTATTTGGGCGTTCAACGTCATTTGAGCGGCGGCATCATATGCCGAAAAGCAGGTAAAAATTACAATTGTTGTAAAAAGTCTGCATTGTTTGAGTACGTTTTTATACATTTGATAAGTTTTTGTTGTTAAAGCGATTAAAACTATTTAGCTCTGTTTGGGAATGCGACCTCCCTGCAGGGCTTTTTTTATATGGTGTGGGGTTATTATTCTGATGCAATTCCAACATACACCCGCCCATCCATCACTTTTACAGGGTAGGTTTTTATTTGAAAATCGTCGCCGCTAAGACACTCGCCACTTAAAAGCGAAAATGTTTTTTTATGAAAAGGGCAAGCCACTTTAGGTTCGCAATCGTCGCCAGCACTGCCTATCATGCCGCGTGAAAGCGCCATTTGCTGTTTGTGCGGACAAAGGTTCTGGGTAGCGTACCACTCGTTGCGGCGCTTAAAGTTGTAAATGGCTATCTGCTCATCGCCGTGCCTCATGCAAACCCCTCCATTTTCGGGAACATCATCAATGTAGCAGGCCGGGATCCAATCAAGTGCTGTTAGTGTTTCCATGTTGTTGTGTTTGTTTTAGTCCGGAAGTCGGCAAGACCGAAAGTCCGGAGGATTTTATTTGTTATGTTATTACCAATTGGCTTTTACTTGCCCGCGCATTTCCTCAAACTTTACGCTCGGATCTTTTTGAGCAGGCTCGTTAACAAAGTGCGAGAACTTTTTACGCAGCTCCGGATTTTCAACCACCTCTTTCCACTCGCAGTGATAGGTATTGATCAATAGCTGCATTTCTTCTTCCAGCTTATCGCAAATACCCAGGCTGTCATTAATAATTACATTTTTCAGGTAGCTCATGCCGCCTTCCATTTTGTTTAACCAGGTTGCGGTGCGGGTAAGCGGGTCGGCAGTTTTTATATAGAACATTAAAAACCTGTCGAGGTATTTCACAAGGGTATCCTTATCAACATCAGTTGCTAATATCTGCGCGTGCTGCGGTTTTGATCCGCCGTTACCGCATACATACAGGTTCCAGCCTTTTTCGGTAGCGATGATGCCAAAATCTTTTGATTGCGCCTCGGCACACTCCCTGATACATCCGCTTACGCCACCCTTAAGTTTATGCGGTGCGCGGATGCCTTTGTATCTGTCCTCAACTTCGATGGCAAATGATACACTATCGTGCAAACCAAACCTA
>Ga0164241_10001005_pt1 | contig 39516 bp, 27 predicted proteins | sample OricomyardsoilBY_FD_108780 | JGI IMG/M metagenome (GOLD analysis project Ga0164241, IMG submission 108780) | Backyard soil microbial communities from Emeryville, California, USA - Original compost - Back yard soil (BY) | ecosystem: Environmental > Terrestrial > Soil > Unclassified | place: USA... | reverse complement strand
TTGCTAGCTCTGGCGGCGTTAAATTTGGCGAAAAAATCCTCATTTACTTCGTGTAAACTCCGGTTTTTTCGCCAAATTTGCCTTGCCAGACCGTCGCCGCCAACGTATTTCAACAAGCTGCTAAGACTTGCCCTAAAGCGCCTTTAATTTGTCTTCAAAAAACCGCCACCAGCGCTTACACGCGCGCGTCACTCAGCGCTGCTGTGGCCTTAATGGCGGTTTTTAGGTTGAGCGGGGCATTTTATACACATGCTGCAGCCTTCGCCCAGTGTTCATGTATACTGCGCGCCTTTTTACGGTGGCCATTTGCCCGGCGGCCGAACCAATTAACGTTGAGGTGTTTGTGACTGCATTTGAATTCGCGCTGGAGAATTGGCCTTTGGTGGCTGCATTTTTCGGCTTGATTGTGGCCTATTTTGTTGTTAACGCGCTGGCAGGTGGCAAGAGTATTTCCGTGCACCAGGTGACCCGTTCGGTAAACCAGGGCAATGCACTGTTGCTGGATATTCGTGATGCCAATGAATTTAAAAGCGGACATATCACCGGCGCGATCAACATACCGTTTGGCGCTATCAGCGCGCGGGTGGAGGAGCTGGAAAAACACCGAGGTAAACAGATTATTCTGGTGGATAAACTCGGCCAGCACGCAGGCGATGTTGCCAAACAGCTGAAGCCACTGGGTTTTGATGTGGTGCGTTTAGGCGGCGGCATGAGTGAGTGGACCCACCAATCGCTACCGGTGGTAAAAAAATAGTCTTAGAGGTTTGCTATGAGTATTAAGGTCTACACCCGCCGCAGTTGTAGCTATTGCATGGCGGCCAAACAGTTGTTGCGCAGCAAAGGGGCTGCATTTGACGAGATCAGTTTGGATAACGACCCGCAGCTGTTGCAGGAAATCATGGCGAAAGCGGGCCAGCGTACAGTGCCACAAATTTGGATCGGCAGCCGCCATGTGGGCGGCTTCACCGATATGCTGGCGCTTGATCGCGCGGGTGAATTGGATGGGCTGTTAGCTAACCCACCGGCTTGAATCTACCAATAACTACCCCATCAAGGGTGCTCTGTTCTTTAACTTAACTTTTAAGGCCTATCTATGACCGACGAAATCAACAACGCTGAGAGCTCTGCTGACGAATCCCAGGCGCCTCAATTTGCTCTGCAGCGCATCTATATTAAAGATGTTTCCTTTGAAACCCCGATGGGCGTAGAAGCGTTTCGTCACCAATGGCAGCCTAAAGTCGGTCAGGAACTAGGCACCGCCGCAAACAAAATTGATGAAGACCTCTATGAGGTGATTTTAAAAATTACCATCAATGTACAACTGGGCGAAAAAACCGCCTTTTTGGTGGAAGTGCAACAAGCCGGATTATTTTCTGTGGTCAATATCGATGGGCCACAATTAGCCCACCTGTTAAACACGGCCTGCCCGCAAATTTTGTTCCCCTATGCCCGCGAAGCTATAGACAACCTATGCTTAAAAGGCAGCTTCCCAGCCCTGGCACTGCCGCCGATTAACTTCGACATGTTGTTCGCTCGCGCTATAGCTCAGGCGCAGGCCGAAGCTGAAGGCGCAGGCCAAGACGCCTAAGACTGGGGGCGAGCCGCTTGGCTTGCCCGCTTCAGCTTCTCGATCAAAAACCTGCTGTGGCGGGTTTTTTTATGGGTAGTTTGATTATTCTGACCGTCTCGGTTTGCCGAGTTTTTTAGCCTTCCCATCCTTAAGTTTTACTGTTTGAGCCCACCATGAGTGAAGCCCCCCAGGCACCTTTTCTAAACCGCCGCACCTTTGCGATTATTAGCCACCCGGATGCTGGTAAAACCACCATTACCGAAAAGCTGCTGTTGTTCGGCAATGCCATTCAAATCGCCGGTTCCGTTAAGGGTAAGCGCGGCCCCCACGCCAAATCCGACTGGATGACCATGGAGCAGGAGCGGGGAATTTCGGTGACCTCATCGGTAATGCAATTTCCCTATCAGGGCCGCATCGTTAACCTGTTGGATACCCCAGGCCACGAAGATTTCTCTGAGGATACCTATCGCACCCTCACAGCGGTGGACTCGGTATTAATGGTGATTGACGGCGCCAAGGGTGTGGAAGATCGCACGATTAAATTAATGGAAGTGTGCCGCCTACGGGATACACCGATTTTATCCTTCATCAATAAAATGGATCGCGAAAGCCGCGACCCAATTGAGGTGTTGGACGAAATTGAAACCGTGTTGAAAATTGCCGCCGCGCCTATTAATTGGCCCATCGGCATGGGTAAAGAATTTAAGGGTGTGTACAACCTCTACACCGATACCTTTCATTTATACACCCAAGGGCAGGGCCACACGATCCCTGAAGATATTCAAATTAAAGGCATTAACAGCCCCGAAGCGCGCAAGCTGTTAGGTGCCTATGTGGACGATGTACAAGCCGAATTAGAGCTGGTGCGCGGGGCTACGCATAAATTTAATTTGGCTGATTATTTAGCGGGCAAACTCACGCCGGTATTTTTCGGCACCGCTTTGGGTAACTTTGGCGTGCGTGAAATGCTCAACGGCTTTGTGGAATGGGCGCCGCCGCCGCTGCCGCGCATCAGTGACGTGCGCCTGGTGCAGCCGAGTGAGCCGAGTTTTTCCGGTTTTGTATTTAAAATACAAGCCAATATGGACCCGAAACACCGCGACCGCATAGCCTTTATGCGCGTGGTGTCCGGCAGTTATACCCAGGGCATGAAAATGCAGCATGTGCGCTTGAAAAAAGACGTGCGCATTAGCGATGCGGTGACCTTTTTAGCGGGTGATCGCAATACGGTGGAAGAGGCCATTGCGGGCGATATTATCGGCTTGCACAACCACGGCACCATCCAGATTGGCGATGCCTTTACAGAAGGCGAAGCTCTGAAATATACCGGTATTCCGCATTTTGCGCCGGAAATGTTCCGCCGCATTCGCCTTAAAGACCCGCTAAAAGCCAAGCAGCTACAAAAAGGTTTACAGCAATTATCCGAGGAAGGCTCCACGCAGGTGTTTTTCCCGCTGAATAATAATGATGTAGTCGTTGGTGCGGTGGGTGTATTGCAGTTTGAGGTAGTGGCTTATCGGTTAAAAGATGAATACAAAGTCGAAGCCATTTACGAGCCTGTCAACGTAACCACTGCGCGCTGGGTAGAGTGCACCGACGCGAAAAAATTTGAAGAATTTAAACGCAAGTGCGCGGAAAACCTCGCGGTGGATGGCGGCGGGCATTTGACTTATTTAGCGCCTACGCGGGTGAATTTGTCTTTATCCCAGGAGCGCCACCCTGAAGTGGTCTTTCGCGCCACTCGCGAGCATTAATTTATTCGCAACAGATGAGTGTTAGGAAGGCTCTGCTTAAGTCTAAATTGTAGGCTTAAGCAGAGTATTTAAATCTCTTCATTATTATTTAAGCCAGGCCACTGAGTATGCAGAAAAAATTACGTTGGGGAATTTTAAGCAGCGCAAAAATCGCCCGCACCAAACTCATTCCGGCGCTGGTTAATAGCGCCCACAATGAAGTGGTGGCGATTGCCTCTCGCAGCCTCGCCTCGGCCCAGGCCTGTGCGCAGGAGTTGGCTATACCAACGGCCTATGGCAGCTATCAAGAATTGCTCGCCGATCCCAATGTGGACGTAATTTATAACCCCCTGCCCAATGATTTACACGTGCCCTGGAGTATCGCCGCGTTACAGGCGGGCAAACACGTCCTGTGCGAAAAACCCATCGGCTTGGATACTGCCGATACCGAAAAACTTATAGCGGCAAGCCGCGCTCATCCACAGTTAAAAATTATGGAAGCTTTTATGTACCGCTTTCATCCCCAGTGGCAGGCGGTTAAACGCTGGCTGGCGGAAGGTTTAATTGGCGATGTAAAAGCGGTACAGGCTTATTTCACCTACAACAATCACGAGACGGATAATATTCGCAATAATCCAGCGGCCGGTGGCGGCGCCCTCATGGATATAGGCTGCTACGGAATTTCTGTCGCGCGCTGGGTAATAGGTGCTGAACCACTGCAGGTGGTAGCTCAGTTGGATCTGCACCCTGAATATCAGGTGGATCAATTAGCGCTGCTGAATCTGCAATTTCCGGCCGGGGTTATGGCCAGCGTGTTGTGCGGCACTAAAATGGAATCGGGGCAGGGCGTATATATTTCCGGAAGCGCAGGTTCCATAACACTAGAACGGCCTTTTTATTGCGTTGGCGATGAACCCAATGCCGTTGTAGTGCGCAAGGATACACAGGTTAGCCGACATGAATTTGCAGGTATGGATCATTATCAATTTATGGTCGATGCCTTTGCGCAAAGCTGTTTAGCGGATTTAGACGTACCCACTGGGCTTGATGATGCACTTGCCAATATGCAGGTAATTGATGCGGCTTTTGCCAGTGCCCGCGCGGGCCTATGGCAGGCCGTTTAAATTATCTCAGCAGGCATGCTGCAAAAGGCCGCAGATACGTTTTGATCAGTATCTAAGGCCTATTAATTTAATGTTCTTGATAAGAATTATGGCTTGGATGGCCCTATCGACTATTCTTTACTAGGCCAGCCTCTTGCAGGGGCTGCGGTAACGTTAGTTTTTTTCGCAGCTATGCTGCGCCCCTCGTCGTTTAATTCATTCGCCTTTTGTAGGTTCAACCTTGTCTTTATTCGCTCAATTTTTTCTGCACGCTCGGCGTTTAGCCTGGCCTGCCCTGGTGTTCATAGCGGCCTCGCCAAGCCTGGTCGCCCAGGCCGCCTTCGAGCAGCTACCCGCACCGCAATATGCTGGCAAAGCGGCGGCGGAGATTTTAGTTAAACGCACGCGCATTGATCTAGATGAGCGGCTGCAGGCCACATCTTACGCCTATACCGCCATTTATGTGCACAGTGATGAAGCGGTGCGCGATTACAGCCAAATTAGCATTGGCTTTAATAGTTTTTACGAGGCCGTTGAACTGGAATTTGCGCGGGTTAAAACACCGGATGGCAAGGTGGTAAGCCTGGCTGCGGACGCCGTGCAAGTGCAAAGCCCGGCGGATGAAAATTTTTATCAAGACAGCCGCGAGCTCACTTTTTCGCTGCCCAATTTACGCCCTGGCGCTACCATTGAATTTCAATACACGCGGCGAGAAATTAAAAAAATAATTCCCGATGGCTGGTTTGATAGTTTTTGGTTTAATTGGTGGGAGGAGCGCGCCGCTAACCAAGGCATGCGTGTTGACCCTGTGGTCAGCGCCAGCCTCGATATATTTGCTCCCGCGCAAATAATATTAAATGTAAAACCCAGCGCGGCACTAAAAGCGGACTTCTGGCAGAAGAAACAAGGCACAATTACCCAGTGGCACTGGCAACAAAATGGGCTGCCGGAAATTATGTTGCAGGCAGGTATGCCCCGCAGTGTTAATTTATTCCCAATGCTTCAGGTTACTACAGTACCCAACTGGAATAGCGTAGCGCTCTGGGCCGATAATTTATTTAAACCGCATTTGGTGACCGATGCCAGTATCATCAGCATCGCCCAGTCGCTGCAAAAAAACGCCAAAACCCCGCAGGATAAAGCCAAGAATTTATTCGCCTACATGCAGGATAAAATCCGCTATGTATTTGCCCATGTGGGCCGAGGCGGTTATGAACCGCACACCACTACCGACATAGTCAAAAACGCCTATGGCGATTGTAAGGATCAAACTATTTTAGCCGTGGCGCTAGCGCGCAGCATGGGCCTTAGTGCCTACCCGGCGCTGGTGGCAACCCGCAGCCAGGGCTTGGCTCAGTTGGATATACCAGCGGTGAATTTTGACCATATGATTGTGTATTTTCCCAAACAAAATGGTTTGGATGAAACCTGGCTCGATACCACTGCAGAAAGTAGTTTATATCCAGGCTTTAGCACCGGTATAGAAGGGCAGTCTGCATTAATTATTAAACCGGACACCCAAAATTTAACTCTTATTCCTTCGCGCTCAGCGCAGCAACACAGGGCACAATTGTCGTTGCACTTTAAAACACCCACTCAGGCGGAGGTGCGGGCCGATTTTAAGCTGGAGTTGGCGGGAGTGTTTGAAGAGAGCCTGCGCGCAACCTGGTTGTATGCGCCGGAGAAACAAAAAGCCTTAACGGATATGTTGGGTAATTTATACAACGCGGGTGAGCTGCAGAATTTAACGGTAATCAACGCCGATAATCCGTTTGCCCCGCTGCAGATTAGCGGCGAATTTTTCTTTAAAAATGCCTGGCAAGGCGAGGGTAAACCGCTTACCTATGGTTTTGGTGTCAGCCAATTATTAAGTGTATTTAGCGATTTTATGCGCATGCACAAGCCTGCTGAACGCAAACAAGCTGTGGAGAACGACCCAGGTTACAGCCTGGCAGCCGAGGTAGTGTTTGCGTCCCCTGCAGGTGCATACCAGCCTGTGATTCAATCGCGCGGCGGCAATTATCAAAATGCATGGTTTACATTGAATCAAAGCTCGGTAGAGCAAAAAAATACCCTGGTGGTTAAATCCCACTGGGTTTTACATAAAAATACCGTCAGCCTTGCAGACTATCCGAAATTTTACGCAGCCATTCAGTCGGTATTGGAATCTGCGGTATGGCAGGTGACATTTGTTCCGCAGGAAGCAAGCTCCAGCAGTACCTCCGGTGAAGGCAATAAACAAGCGCAAATTTTAACTAGTGTGCAGCGCTTAATTGATAATGGTAATTTTGCCGATGCGCTGCTAGAAGCGCAAAAAGCAACGCGTAAATTTCCCACTTCCGGAGAGGCATATTATTTATTGGGGTTAGCTCAGGGGTATTTGGACAAGGGCGAAGCGGCTCAGCAGTCGTTTTTAAAAGCGCGTGAATTAGGCTTTACGCCGTGATAAGAGTTATCAGCCATCTGTGTGTCTGGGTTGTACTCGGGTTGTTATACGGCTGTGCCGCGCCGCGCTCGGTAAAAACAGCATCTATACCTGCAGTGCAAATACCCAGTAGCGATGAATTAACCTTGCCCTGGCAGGCCGCTGAGAGCACTACTGCACAGGCTTGGCAGGCACAGCAGCGCCAGTATTTAGCATTGTTAGCGGATGATGCCAACCACCCAGACGCGCACAGCCAATTAGCGGAGCTGTATTTTAAGCAGTATATAACGCAAAAAAATACTGATTTCCAAAACTGGGCGCTTTATCATGCGCAAAAAGCTCTAAATAATAAACCCGGCGATTTAACTCTGCTGGCCGCGTATTATCGCCTTCTTTATACTCAACTGCGTATGGAAGGGGATAAACAGGCACTGGCCTCCTTGCAGGCATTTTACGCAGGCCTACCCCTAGCGGCGCGCAGTAGTTTTTATCCGCCCAGCCTCGCGTTTTATTTGTATCGGTTGGAGCAGGATAAAAATAATCGTGACGACACTCGGCGCAGCGAATTAAAAGCCATTTTAATGCAGGCTTTGAAAGAACAACCGGGCAACGCGCTGATTCACGTGCAACTGAGCCGCTATTATTTTGATGCGCGACATATTGATGTGGGTTTTGCCATGCTGCATCAGGCGCAGCGATTAGAGCCTAATAATCCTCAAGTGGTGTTGGCTCTGGCGGAGGCCTATCGCGCCCGCGCGCAGCGCACTGAGTGTGTCTATGAACATCTGGATGACATTAAGCGCTCCACACAGTTTTACAAACAATTGTTAACCCCAGCTGTGAATGATGAAGATGGGGCGTCACCACAAACCCCTGGGCCGCAGGTGCATTGGGGGTTGATGATTAATTATGCTCACTTAGGCCTGGCGCCGCTGAGTATTCGCGAGGGCGATCTGGCTATTACGGCGGAAACACCGGCAATAAATAAATGGTTGTTTGCCAATTATTTAACCTATCAAAATCAGCCTAAACGCGCGCAGGCGTTATTTTTGGCCGCCCAGCAACAGCTGAACACAATACCTACGCGGGCATTGGTTGAGCATTATTTATTACAAGGGCAATGGCAACAAGCGGCACAAGCCTTTAGCGCTTATATAGCCGACAATGACCAGCCAAGTGTTACCGATTTATTATTGGCCAGTATGATTCAAGTTGAACTGCAGGATAAATCGGTCAGTGTACAAACCCTCTGGCGAACATCTAAAAAGGCGGTATTTTTTAATGCCTTTGATGAAGCCTTAGCGAAATTTTGGCGGGGTGAATTAACCGAGGCCGACTTTGCTGCGCAGATTAAATCCGCCTGTCAGCAGTCTGAGTATGAATTTTATGTAGGTTATTTACACCTTTTAAATAATCGCGTCGCTAAAGCTAGGGAGTCGTTTGAGCTGGCCAAAGCGCATCCACAGCCCATTAATTTTGAAGTACAGATGGCGGCACGTTTTTTACAGGGCTTGTTGAATAATCGCCTGCCAGCAAAATGACGCAAGCGTCTCGGTTGTTATTTGATGACGGTTTGCCGCCGTTTTACCTCTGCGCCCTCGCTTTGGGCCCTGTGTTGTTGACCGCTTAAAAAGCAGAATGCGGATTTGGTCGCAAAGCCAATCTTTGCCCTACTTAAGTGTGAATTCTCTGCTAGATTTTAGTAGTAATTGGAATATGATCTTTCCAACTACCCCGGAGATGTTCCCATGCCCTGTGTCAGCCGTATTTTTACTGTCGGGTTATTCGCCCTAGGTTTACCTCTTGCCAGCTTAGCCGGGGATGTACCCGCCGAGCCTGCCAACCCCGCCAGCAAAGAATTGTTATTGGCACGCTACGACGTAAACGGTGACCAGGTTATTTCTAGCGAAGAAATTAGCCAAAAACGCGAAAAAGCGTTTACCAAGATGGATTTAAACCAGGATGGCCGTGTGAGTATGGAAGAGTTTACTCACATAGACGAAATTAAGCGCCAACCCATCATTGCCGCGCGGTTTAATAAACTCGATACGGATCGCGATGGTGTGGTATCACAAGAGGAATACCGCACCTATTTAGGCTCGTTCAAACAGTTTGATCAAAACGGTGACGGCAAAATTACCCTCGCAGAAATGGACGCCCCGCGCCCGGTAGAGCCTGCTAAATCCGCCGCCAAAACTCACTGCTTATTATGGGTGTGTGTGCGCGGCAGTCTTAAAGAATAATCTGCGCGCAGCCTTAGCCCCAGCGTTTAGGCGAGGGCGGGTTTTGTGTCTGCGTGTGTTTCCAACTCGTCAAATAAGGCTTTAAATTGCTCGGTTAGTTTGTGTTTGCGGGCAAAATAAATCAGCGGTTTGCAGGCGTAGTGGGACTCTTTCATTTTTATTGAGCTATTTAAATAGGCACCCAAAACCGGCAGTGCCTCGCTTTTGAGCTGTTCGATTAAAGCATTAGGCAGCCTTGCTTGGGGTGTGTAATTATTTATAACTACCCCTTCAATAATTAACCCTGGGTTGTGGTCTTGTTTTAAATCCACCAGATTTTCTAATAATTGGTTTAGCCCCTGTTTGGAGAAGCTGTCGCAGTCGTAGGGGATAATCACACGGTCGGCGGCGATGAGTGCCGTTTTGCTGAAGAAATTAAAATTCGGCGGAGTGTCTATATAAATGCGGTCGTAGTGCTGGTTAAGTTCATCCAACACTTCGCGCAATTTATAAATTTTATAGCGGGATTCCAACTCCACGGCGATTTGCGCCAACAGAGGGCTAGCACTTAATAAATCCAGATTCTTAAAAGGGGTTTCCCGCACAAAACTCAGTGCTGGATCCGCACTGGCAAACCAGGTGGAAGCAGTTTGCCTGAGCAGTTGGGCGATATTCGCATCTGGGCTGGGAATATCCGCTGCGTGTATATCCAGGCCTAAATAATAGCTGCTGTTGCCCTGCACATCTAAATCCACCACCAGGGTGCGCAGGCCTTGGTCGGCGCTGATGGCGGCAAGGTTACAGGTAATACTGGATTTACCCACGCCGCCTTTTTGGTTGAATACGACCCGTCTCATAGCGTGCCTCTGTGTTGGTTGTTTTTGAGTTGTTTAACAGGCTTATTTAAACGCATTGATCTGGCCTGTGAAACCAAAAGGTGAGTATACAGGGCCATTTTGCGTTGGTGTGACCGGCTTCTAGGCGTGAGGGCCAGTTTCGCTAATTCCGGGCCAACCTAGCTGCGCGCTTGGGTCTTGCTTCCTATATAGGGGCTTATGCACAAGGACTTATATAAAGATCAGCGGCAGTATCTCTTCCAAACCCGCTAAACACGGGCCAAAAGCCAGTCAGGTATACAAACGGTTACAAAATCTTCTAAGTCTGGTTAGTGCCAGCGGCTTCAATTTTTCAGAACTGATCTAGACTAAAGGTTATAACTCCGGACTCATCGTTTGGGATTGTGTCACAGCCGAACCGAATTGTTCGCGCACCGAGATAAGATGCTTGCCGATGTCAGCGAACATGCGTCATTTATTATTACTGTTAGTCATTGCCCTTCAGGTGGTATGTGCGTCCGCACAGGCGGCTCAGTATCGTTTTGAGCGTCTGATGACCAGCGACACCCAATCGGTGGCGGCAACGAATGCCATCTATCAAGACCACCAGGGATTTATGTGGTTTGCTGGCAGCAATGGGCTGGCCCGTTACGACGGCGCCGGGTTTGAGATTTTTCAACACGATCCTAAAAACCCCAAAAGCCTCAGCGCCAATTTTATTTGGGATGTGCTTGAGGACGACGACAATCTCTGGGTGGCCACCCATCAGGGGCTCAACCAATTTGATCGCGCCAGCCAAACCTTTACACGCTATTTAAATGATCCTGCTGTGCCCACAAGCTTGGTGCACAACGATATTTCTCGTTTATTTGTAGATACTAAAAACCGCTTGTGGGTCGGCACCCGCGCAGGTTTGGATGAATTTGTGCCGAGTGAGCGCACATTTATCCACCACAAGTTGCCCACACCGCAGAGTTTAGAAAATACCAAAGGCATTATCACCGCACTCTATGAAGACAATAAAAAACGCCTATGGGTGGGTGTGCAGGGCGGTGGCTTGTATGTGAGGGCCGAACATCAAACAGAATTTACCGTTTACACACCGCCTGTGGCCTTAGAGTTTGATTTAGCCAGCGCCACCGTGCGCGATGTCAAACAGGATAAAGAAGGTTTTTTATGGATGGCCACCGACAACGGTTTGGTCAAAATCGATGAAAGCCGTAAAACCGCCGTGTGGTATCAGCGTGAAGAAAATAATCCCCACAGCTTGGGGGATAATCGTTTATGGAAAATCATGCTGGATAAAGATCAAAATTTATGGATCTCCAGCGACCACGGCGGGGTAGCCGTTTATATTCGTAGCGCCGACCGTTTTGATCGCTACGAACACGATCCATACAATGCCGATTCAGTAAATTCAAACCAAGTGCGGCAAATTTATCAGGACCGCTTGGGGGATTATTGGGTGGGATTATTCCCGGTGGGCGTGGATTATATTAATGCCGAAGTGGCTAATTTTACCATTTTTCGTCATCAGCCCGATCAGCCCAATGGCTTGCCCAACGATGCTCTCCTCAGCATGTATCCCGCCTCTGGCAATAGTGTGTGGATTGGTTCTGAAGCGGGTTTAACCCTGTTTGATACGGTTAAAAAAGAATTCACTAATTTTGCCCACGATGCCAATAATCCCAAAAGCCTCAGTGCTAACGCTGTTATCTCCATGACTAAGGATATGTACGGTAATTATTGGTTTGGCACTTGGTCCGGCGGTTTAAATCGGTTTAATGAAAAAGATAAAACCTTTGAGCGCTTTGTGCCGCAAGCGGACAACCCCAATTCGGTGAGTTCCAGTTATATTTGGGGTTTGATGGGTGATAGAGACGGCAATTTGTGGATCGGTACAGAGGCTGGCAGCCTGGATAAATATTCCATCAATACCGGCAAATTCACCCATTACGTGCCCAACGAATCTGATCCTAAAGCGTTGAGTGGGCATTATATCCGCGCCATAGTGCAAGATAGTGATGGCGATATTTGGGTGGGTACGCTCAACGGCCTGAATAAATTTAATCCCCAGGATGAAAGCTTTTCTCGCTATCAACACGATGACGCTAAACCCAACAGCCTGCCGCATAATTCTGTGGGTTTTATTTTTGAAGATTCTCACCGCAATCTCTGGGTCGCCACCGAAAATGGCGTAGCCTTATTTGATAAAAAAACCGCTACCTTTACCAATTATTCAGTTACCCAAGGCCTAGCCCATGAGTCAGTTACGGCTATTGCAGAGGATGCTGAGGGCGATATTTGGTTTACCACCATGAATGGCCTCAGCCGGTTTAACCCTAAAACCCAAAAATTCCGTAACTTTGCCAAAGCCAATGGATTGGCTGGCAATATTATGAGCAAACCGGTGATTTACGCTGCGCCAGGCGGCTTGTTATTAGTGGGCTCCACCCAGGGCTTGGCCATGTTTAATCCGGCTAATTTATTGGAAAATACCCTGGTGCCGCCGGTATTTTTAACAGGCTTTAAAATATTTAATAAAAGTGTGCCTATCTCGTCTGATAGCGAGGTACTGACCCGTCATATTCACGGCGCCAACCATATCAATTTAAATTATCACCAAACCATGTTTTCGCTAGATTTTTCTGCGTTAAACTTTCGTAATTCCAGTGACAACCAATATAAATTTAAAATGGAAGGTTTTGATCAGGATTGGATTGATGCCGGTAAATTGCGCAGCGCCACCTACACCAACCTAAACCCAGGTGATTACCGATTTTTAGTCATGGGTTCAAACAACAATGGTGTGTGGAACCAGCTGGGTGCCTCGGTGGACATCCACGTTGCACCGCCCCCCTGGCGCACTATTTATGCCTACTGTTTTTATGTTTTAGTTGTGCTCGGCATTATTTATATATTTGTGCGTTCCCAGCGTTTAAAAGTACAGTTTGAGCAGGAAAAGGTCTTGCAATTGCAGACCATCAATAAATTAAAAGATGAATTTTTGGCCAATACCTCCCACGAATTGCGCACACCTCTCAATGGTATTATCGGTATTGCCGAAGCCTTAGTGGACGACAATGCCGAAGAGTTAGGCCCTAGAGTGTTATCGCAACTGCAGATGATTGCCCAAAGTGGCCGCAGGTTATCCAACCTGGTTAACGATATTTTAGATTTCTCGCGTATGCGCCATAAAGGGTTTGACCTGCGCCTGCGGTCAATTAATGTGGTTAACCTCGCCAATTCTGTTGTTAGTATGACGCTGCCCTTGGCGCGTAAAAAGAACTTACAGGTATTTTGTGAGCTTAACGATAATTTGCCACGAGTAGCCGCCGATGAAGAGCGCTTGGAGCAAATTCTGTACAATTTAATTGGCAATGCAATTAAATTTACGTTGCAGGGCCATGTGCGTATTTCTGCTCGAGAAGAAAACAACTGCGTGTACATTACAGTTTCCGATACAGGGATTGGTATTCCTGAGTCGGATTTAGTCAGCATATTCGATTCCTTTTCGCAGGTTAAAGGTGATGCCACCCGTGAATTTGAAGGCACCGGCCTTGGCTTGGCAGTGACTAAAAATCTGGTGGAATTACACGGTGGCACCATCACAGTTAAATCAACCTTGGGTAAAGGCTCGGAATTTACGTTTAATTTACCGATTGCCGAGAGCGATTTAGAGCAGGATGAGCAGCGCCCCAACGACACTCGTTTGCGCTCTGTAATAGAAGCCGCTGCGCCGGTCATTCCTGTGGAGCTAGAGGCTGTTGAAGAGTCAAAAGACCTCAGTGGATTTAAACCGCATATTTTAATTGTGGATGACGATACAATTAATCGTCAGGTGTTAATCAGCCAATTAGGTGCTGCTCAATATCGCTTTACTGAAGCGATTAATGGCGAGGACGCCATTAATGCTGTCATGCAGGACTTCTCTATTGATCTGGTATTGCTTGACGTCATGATGCCAAAAATGACCGGTTATGATACGGCTCAGCGCATCCGTAAAATCCGCCAGCGCCAGGATCTGCCAATTATTTTTATCACGGCGAAACATTTTGCGACCGATTTATTAACCGGCTTTGGCGTCGGCGGCAACGACTTCTTAACTAAACCGGTATCTAAACCCGAACTCTTATCGCGTACCAAAACTCATTTAGATTTATCGCGTATTACCCGCAATCTAGAAAAAATTGTTGAAGAGCGCACGAATACCATTAAAGAAGCCAATCGCGCGCTTGAGACGATCAATAATATTGTTAATCTCATCAACCAACAAACCACAATAGATGGCTTGGTTGACATTATGCTGCAGGAATCCATTAGTTTGTTGGATACCACTGATCTCGGTGCATTCTGGTTGTTGGATGAAACACTCAACGAATTTAAATTAATTTCCGTGCATAACCGCAATGATTCTGTTTGTGAAATTAGAAGTGATATAGATGCTATAGCCGTTGCGCGCTGCTGCGCCGCCGCCGATTTGTTTGTGTTGCAAAAATCCGATTACCCTATTTTTATGGCCCACACGGGTGAAATAGATGCAGCTTTATTGGTGGCTATACGTATAGAGGGGCGGTTGACGGCTTTATTGGCCCTGGTTAATCAAAGCGGTTCAGGCCAGTTTGATCCTAAAATGTTACAAGCGCTTGGGCGCTTACAAATTCACGCTGTGTCAGCAGTATCCAAAGCGCGCATGCTTGAAGTGCTGAAAATGCAAAATACGCGCTTAGAGCAAACCAGTTTTACCGATCAATTAACTGGCCTGAGCAATCGTCGTCATCTGATAAAAAATATTGATGGCGATTTGGTTCTGTGTTCGCGCAAATACGAGTCAGCAAAAAATTCAGGACAAAAACCCCTCAATGCCGACATGATCTTTATGATTATCGATATTGACCATTTTAAAATGGTCAATGACACCTACGGGCACAATGCGGGTGATGCGCTGTTAAAGCAGTTCTCCGGATTATTAAAATCAGTCTTTCGTGAGACCGATTATATAGTGCGCTGGGGTGGGGAAGAATTTATGGTGGTGGTGCGCTTTTGTGAGCGCACAGATGCCGCCTTGCTTGCCGAGCGTTTTCGAGCCCTGGTTGAACAAACGCCTTTTGAAATTGGCAATGATCTTATTCTGCGTAAAACCTGTTCTATTGGTTTTTCCTGTTTTCCATTTTATCCCGATTTAGATGAAACTATTACTTGGGAGCAAGTAGCCGATATAGCGGATAAAGCTCTCTATGCCGCGAAAAAAACCACTCGCAATGCATGGGTGGGTGTATGGGCACAACAGTCGACCGCCAAACAGTTACCCTACACCCATCTCATTGCCTGCCCGGAATTATTTGAAGATATGGAAGGAATATGTGTACAAACCTCCATTGACTCCGACCAGCCATTAATTTGGAATGAGCTCTGTGTACCCAAATAGGTAATTTGAGCTTATCTTTAGCAGCCCGTTAAATTCCGCCCTGCTATTAACCTGGCAGGTTTAAGTGCACGGTTATCAGTGTGGCATCGATCCGCTACGGCAGCTTAAGCCGCCGCGAGCCCCACTAAAACAATGGGATTCTCGTATCTTCGCCCGTTTTAGTGTTAAGCAAAATAAATCAGGACGACCTATTTTATTGCCGGGCAAATAACAGGGGTTGCTCAGTTATTTGCCGGACAGCGCCTCGGCAATACCATAATAAGCGGGTTTTACTGAGTAATCATCGTTAAACACCAGCGGCCACTCTAAACGCCCGAAATAACTGCGCATCCAGGTTTCGCCATCCACCAGTCCCCAAATAGTAATTCCACCCCTTTGGGCTGGGGGTACTGCTTCTAAATAGGCTTTGACTATTTCCTTGTAACGGTTTTTCTGTGCCAGGGCGATTGTTGGGCTCAATGTTTGTGTATTGGCATTATTGACAGCAATATCCAATTCGGTAATTTTCACTTTCAACTTGCGCGCTGCAGCAGCTGTAAATGCCGCCTTAATATCACTCACATGGGGGTAATCAAGCTGCGTATGCATTTGAAAACCTATGCCATCAATCGGAATTTTACGATTAATAAAATCATCTACCATGCTGAGGGTGAAGCTTAGTTTTGAGTTGTTGTTCTCCAAACTATAATCGTTGTAATACAGCTCAACACTTGGGTCGGCCTGGCGGGCGGCGACAAAAGCGTTCTCTATATAAGTTTTTCCCAGTGCATTAAAAAATATAGAAGGGCGATAGTCGGATGTGGTGGGTGAGGTTTCTACAATTGCTTCATTCACTACATCCCAGCTTCTAACTCTACCCTTGTAGTGGCTAACAATTTCATAAACGTGTTTGTCCAGCATCGTTTTCCAATCGCCAGTATAGGTATTCATAAATTCGGGTATTTCTGAATCCCAATGCCATATCAAAGTATGGCCGTGCATGAGCATATTATTTTTTTCCGCGTAGCTAACCAGTTCATCGGCTTGATCAAAGGTGAATGTATTTTCTTGCGGGTGCAAATGGCGCATTTTCATAATGACCCCCGCGACCAGGCTATTAAAATGCCATTGCAATACGGGTTGTTGGTCTGTTTTTTTAAAAATGCTGCGCTCCTCGTCCCCAGCCGCAACCTCCATACCTATAGGAAAATCTGCCAGCGTTTTAAGGCCTGTCACCTTGTCAAACGCGACGGCAGGAAATTGATTTTTTATTATGGTCCCATCATCTGTGGCGGCTGGGGGTTGGTTGGACTGATTTGCGGGAGGTGAGGATGATTTGTTGCCGCAGCCGATGAGCGATGTTGTAAAAATAATCGGAAATAATATGTGTTTCATGCACGGTTCCGTAATGTGAATATGAGGTAAAAATCCAACCCATGGATTAGGCGGTTTATTGTCGAGTTTGAGTGAATATATAGTTTTTTCAACTGGCCAGAAACTACCATTGGTAAAAAGCCGGCTTTAGGTAGAAGAAATGTGACTGTTTATAGATTTAACGGGTTCGTGATTTGGACCAGAGGCGAAAGCGCTGGAGCCTATGGCCGTGAATTTGTTGTACGTATTGGGCAGTTTGGTGCCACTGGTGATTATGTTGCCGTAGGCGATGGTGTACCCGCGTGGCGGCCTGCATTGCCGCTGCTAGCATAGGTGGAGGGTGCCTTGGTCTGTATGGTAATTGGGATTATCCAACCGGACATGGTCACAATCCAGCTCGTGGGGCGTGCCAAAATTGGCTTGATTCAGCTCGATGAGCATTCTTGTTTTATGTTTGTAAAACAAGGAGCTTCGGGTAAAGCCCTTGGATTTATTGGTTTGAAGGGGTAGTGGACCACATATGCTGCGCTATCACTGCAGGCGATTGGGATCTTTGAGTGCTTGTTTAGAGCAAACTAATTGAGAAGCGCACGTCAGGCAAAATGTGCTGTGGACGAACCCCCTGGCCGCTTTATAGATGGTAAACGAATTTGGGCTGAGAAGAATTTAGCCCATATCTAGACTGCCAAGCACCCTTGGAAATCGGTAACTGTCAGATTAAGTCTGAGCTAATACAGGCGTTTGAAAGTGATTTTTAAACCAACACTTCTGAACACACACTGGTTGAACCTAACTCAGTTTCGTTGATGACGCAATTGCGCCCCAGATTCTTGGCTAGATATAAGGCGCTGTCGGCTCGACTAAATAGACTATCGCGATCATCATCGGGAGCAAGATAAGCAAGCCCAATACTGACGGATGAGTGAATATCGCGGGTGGAAAATAGGGTGGACGCGCTTACATTTAAACGTATTCGGTTGGCAACCATTTGTGCGGCGGTGGCTTGGGTATCACATAAAATAACCACAAACTCTTCTCCACCAAAACGAAAGGTTTGATCTGTTTGGCGCAAGGAGTCTTTAATAATTGCCGCCACATGGGTCAACACTTGATCGCCCACACTGTGTCCACAGGTGTCATTGACACGCTTAAAGTGATCAATATCTATGACCAGTAAACTTAGTGGCAAATTATTGCGCTTGGCGAGTTCTAATTCCCGTTTTAACGCCATTTCCATCGCTGCTCTATTGCCAACTTGTGTGAGCGTATCGCGTAGGGAATTATCTAAGGCTTCGCGATAGAGCAGGGCGTTGCGAAGTGGGTAGAATAAAATTCCAGATAAAATTTCTAGTCCTTGTAACTCTGTTTCTGAAAAGGGGCTGTCCCGCGAGAAACTTAAGAGGCCTAATTGATAATTATCTCCTGATAAACTGTATTCCACTCGATGCTTTTGCCCTCTGCCGAGTGTGACATTAAGTCTTTTCGTTTCATTTACAAAATTTAAACTGCTGAACTTGACTACTTGCCGCGCGCGTGTGAAAAAGTGGCTGAGCGTATCGCGCAGATCAAGAGAGCTTTGTAATTCATGAGCTAAACGAAAGCGTTGTTCTTTTTGGACGGACTCACAATCCGGCACAACTGGGTCTATCGCCGCCGCTGCATTAACATGAACAATTGACGGTTTAGGTTGTGCGGGTTTGGGCATATGAACTTCCTGATGACAACTTGACGGATAAGTGATCAGAAGCGAATAACATGCCAGCTTGGGATTTCTAAAATTTCCTTATTAAAATCATAGGCTTCCCTGTAAAATGTGTCGCTGTTACAGCCTTTGGGTCAGAATTTTGACTCTGGTGGCGCTGATGAGCTGCGCGAGCTCACTGGGTAGCAGCTTTGGCTGATGGTGTTTGTTAGATACCTTGTGCTTTTTATATCCCCCGGTATAGCCATCATTTGAGGGGTAAAAAACCTCAGTTGAATAGAGTGCTAATCTCCGCAGCCCAGAGCAACACTACCCATACAAGGCTCAGCATTACGGCCGCTGAGCCCATATCTTTGGCGCGGCCAGCCAGTTCATTGTGCTCTGGACCAATTCGATCCACCACAGCCTCGATAGCGGAGTTAATTAGCTCAACCACCATAACTAATATCAGGCTACCGATCATGGCAATTTTATGAATTAAGCCTAGAGGTAAAGCCAGGGCTATAGGAATGAGAATTATGCCAAGCCATATTTCCTGGCGAAATGCGGCCTCGTTTTTATACGCAAATAATAATCCTTGTTTTGAGTAGGTTAACGCATGAATAAGACGGGTTATGCCTGTATTGCCAGGTTTCATAATATCGAATCGTATAATCTAAAAATGGCGAAGAATTATTAAAGGGGGAAAGCTGCCTGTTAGGCTATTGACTAACCGCCAGCTAATTTAACCTTAAAGCCTTGTTGTTCCAGATACAACTTAATTTTTTCGCGGTGTTCTCCCTGAATTTCCAAGTCGAATTGTTTTAGTGTGCCGCCGCTGCCACACAGTTGTTTGAGTGCTTTTAGGTGTTGGTTAAGTGTGGCCGCATCCGCACCAAGCCCTTTAATAATACATACACACTTGCCACCACGACCTTTGGTCTCGCGGGCTATACGTACAAAGCCATCGCTGGGTGGTGGAGGTGGGGTAGGAGAAGTTTGTTGAATTTTGCCTTTGTCAGTTGAATAAACTAACCGGCTATTTTTGGAGGAACTCATAAGTATTAATCCTCAGGCAAAAAAAAACCGCAGCAAAGCTGCGGCTTGGTATTGATTAGGCAGATTATTTTGCAGCCGGAGCAGCGGGGGCTGCAGGAGCAAGAGGTTTAGCTGCATAGGATGCCCATAAACGAGCTAAACGAGCAACTTTTGAGGATGCGGGAACAGACTTGAAGGTTTTGATTGCCTCCTGTTGTTTTTTTGCGCCCAAATAAGCAATGCCCAAGTTAATAGTTGACTCGTCTTGGAAGCCAATTTTGCCCTTAGCCAAACCTTTGGAGAAAGCTTCAATGGCTTTTTCATACTGGCGGTGGCCGAGGTAACCCTCCGCAATCTTTACTAAGGGTTCACCAGTTGGCTTAGCGGCTGCCTCTTTTTCAATAGAAGCTAGCATGGGTAAATCGGTAGCCGCATCGGCAGTGGCTTTTGCCAATAATTTTTTCTCGCGATCACCTTTTAACTCACCCGAGTTAACACCTTTTTCAAGGAAATACTTGGCGTCACCTGGGTTGCCGGATGCCAAAGACAACTCGGCCACTTCGATAAAGGTTTGTCCTTTAGCGATGCCGACTGCATCCATCAAACGGTACATAATAATGTTTTGGCGGTCATTGAAGCTGCTTTCACTTTTTACGTATTTGAACATGTCTTCCCAGTACGCTTGCGATGGGTACATGGCCAGTACTTGTTCTTGCACGTCAGCTGCTTCAGAAGTTTTATTCATTTTGAAGAGCGAACTCATCCACAGCTTGTACCAGTCCTCTGAAGGGGGTTTGGCACCGCCCGCATTAGCTTTGATGTATTTGCTGGCGATATCAGCCGTTTTAGCGAAATCGTTTTGGATGTAATAGGTTTGAGCGATTTGGCGAGATACTTCAGGATCTTGACCTACTTCTTTTAAATAGCGCTCAGCGTATTGCAAAGACTTGGGATAATTCTTCAGACTCAGGTAAAGCTGAGACATGGTCAATATGCGTTTATTGACATCACCCGGAGCAAACTGGCCTTTAGCAAGCATAGATTCGTATACATTGAGGGCACTGTTGTAATCTTTTGTTTGCAGATAAAGGTAAGAAAGCATTTCGTTAATTAGCGATTCTTCAGTAGGCTTTTTATCTGGCATAGCCTCAGCTTCTTTGACTTTGCCAATCGCTTCTTTAAATTTTTTCGCCGCTATTAAATCCTTAGCTTCTTGCAGGGGCTTACCCACTTTGGCGCTGATTTCTGACTTGGCAGCCGCTAAAGCATTGTTGGGTAAAAGTGCAACACAGGCAGTTGCAGAGGCCAAGGTAATTAATGCGCCCTGTAATGCTTTGCGCATAGAGGAAGTAGTTAACATGAATTTCACACCCGTAAAAAAATCAAAAAAAGACCAGTTTAGTCAAACTGGTCATTCCCTACGATACCAATTGTCGTAACACCCAAGCGCTGAGAAATAGCCAAGATTTTTGCTACCTTGTCGTATTTACACAGTTTGTGTGGGCGCAAGTGAATTTCAGGCATAGGCGTTTGCGCCGCTGCTGCTTTCAAATAAGTTGTTAACTGCCCTGCAGATACGCTGTTACCGTTCCATAAAACCGAACCGTCGAAGTCAACAATAATATCGACTTTTTCTGGCTCAACAGTTTTTGGTGGGGGGGTGCCGACCGGCATATCCATCTTCACCGCGTGGGTTTGGACAGGAATCGTAATAATCAGCATTACAATCAAAACTAGAAGTACGTCGATGAGCGGTGTGGTGTTTATATCCACCATTACCTCATCATCGCTGCCTTCACCTACGTTCATACTCATAAAATCACCTAATTTCGCTTATGCCCGCACGGGTAAAGTGAGGAAGCCAACCTTAATAATGCCTGCTTTTTGGCAATAGTTAACGACTCGGCCTACGTGTTCATAGCGGGCATCGGCGTCACCGCGAATATGAACTTCCGGTTGTGGTTTTTGACCGCCAGCAGCCGCTAATTTATTTAACAGTGTGGCTTTGTCTGGGAGCAGGCCGTCATTCCAGTAAACCTTACCTTCAGCGTCCACTGAAATTACGATATTTTCTGGTTTGGTTTGTAAAGCGATGTTACTTACTTTAGGTAGCTCTAATTTCACCGTCTTGGCCGCTACAGGCACTGTGATCAAGAAGATGATCAGTACCACAAGCATAATATCTACGAGCGGCGTAGTGTTGATGGTCGAGTTAAAATCATCATCATTGCCGCCAACATTCATTGACATTGCGTACTACCTCGGTTGATGAATTTTAATTAAAAGGGGAGCGATGAAAGCTCCCCAATCAGGTTAATTAGTCTTTTTGACCGCCACGCACACCCATAGACAGGTAAGCGTGTACATCAGAACCGAAGCTATTTAACTGCTCAATGGCCAGTTTGTTACGGCGAGTTAACCAGTTGTAACCCAATACCGCAGGTACCGCTACCGCCAAACCTACAGCAGTCATGATCAATGCCTCACCCACAGGGCCGGCTACTTTGTCGATACTGGCTTGACCTGAGGCAGCGATGCTAATCAGGGCGTGGTAAATACCCCATACAGTACCGAACAGACCTACGAAAGGAGATACAGAGCCCACGGTTGCCAGGAAGGCCATACCGGTTTGTAGGTCAGAAGTAACGCTGGCGATAGAGCGACTGATTGCCATGTGGATCCACTCGCCTAAATGAATTTTCTCACCTTGGCGGGCTTCATGTTGTTTATAAGAGGCTACGCCGTCTTCGGCAACCATACGGAAGGCGCTGTCACTTTTCAGACTGTTGATACCTTCGGGCAGGCTCTTGGCTTCCCACAGTTTGCGAGAGGCTTTGTACTGTCCGTATATGGTTTGTTGTTGCCACAGTTTGGTGGCCAGGATGTACCAAGTGAAGGCTGACATGATCACCATGATCACCAGGTTTCCTTTGGCGATGATATCGCCTTGCTGCCACAATGCGGCCAAACCGTATTCGTGAGCAGCTTCTTTGGTAGCTTCCTGAGCAGCGTCTACAGCGTTATCTGGTGCAGGTGTAGTTGCGGGTGCATCGGCAGGAGGTGTTTCCTGTGGGCCTGCAACCGGTGCTTCAGCGACGGGCGCAGCTGGAGGTGCTGCATCTTCTGCATTGGCGTGAGTAGAAAGCAGTAGTTGACCACCAAAGGCCAATGCCATCTGCAATACAAGTGCGGAGGAAAATTTATTAATCATTGTTAAATCCTACAATTAACAGAGGGGGTCATTAAATTTAGAGCTAAAGCCGTGGGCCCAGCACCGGGTTATGCGTCTTTAAGTTGGAAGCGAAACTTAATTTTGTACCAACAAGCGACGGGTTTGCCGTCTTCCGTGCAGGGCTCAAATTTCCATGCTTTAGTTGCCTGTTTAACAGCAGCTTCGTCTAACCGGGGAAAGCCACTCGATGTTTCAACGCGGGCTTCTTGCACTCGACCTTCTTCGTTCAGGTAAAGCGCGAGTCCAACTGGACCTTCCTCACCCAGCTTTTTAGATTCACTAGGATAAACTGGTGGGGTAAGCCCTTTTTTGGGGGGTTTGGCCGGAGTGGGTGGTGCCTTGGCAACGGGGGCTGCTTCTACCGGTTTTACGGGTGTCGTTGTAATAGCATTAGCGGGTGCGGGGGCATCAGCGGCTACGTTGAATGACGGTGGGGGAGCAAAATCCGGTGGTGGTGGTACGTAATCCGGTGGTGGTGGTGGTGGTGGCTCAACCTTCTCTTGCTGGTCTTCCACAGTCTCAACTTTAACGTTTTCTACAATTACCATTTCGTCCTTGGGCTTAAGGCCAAACATCAACGCGATGACGGCACCAACGTGCAAGCCCACAACGATAATCAACCCTGAGAATCGTGAGGCAAAGCTCTTCTTCGAGTGATATGACATAACCTAAGTCGCCACCTTATAAATCAAGATTTGTCAAAAACTAGCACACTCCTCTCCCACACCGGCGAACCGCGAGCGAGGTGAATTAAAGTGACGCCAGAAATGGGGTTCTAACACGCAGATTTTTAGCAAAAGGGCTCAAGCCAGATGGCGAATTAAAAACCGACGTTTTTGCTGCAGTTGAACATTTATTGGTTATTAATCAGGTGCTTCGCGGCACCCATTCCAACTGAGCGGGGTCGCATTGTAGCGTCAGTATCCAGGCATGAAAAGTCTTATTTGCATTTAATTTACCCGCATGAGGCCCGTGTTTATTGGGGTTCGAGCCAGTCTTTACGGTTAGGTAAGTGGCTGCGAACTCATTTAAAGGTATAGATTTAGCACTGACTATTGGCAAGCGTCTAAAGGTCGTTTGCGCGAAATTAAATCGCCACAAGCCTTTATTTTTCTGTTGTTAAGATCAAAATAAAAACTTGTTAATAAAAGATGTGGCGATGTTTGAGCGCAATTTTATTTCGCAAGCGGCAGTTCTACACGCACATAGTAGTGCTCACCTGCAATGGGCTTTGGTATGCGGTTGTTGAGCAGAGGGTTACCGTTTAGTAAGACGCGGGGCGAGGTTAGCCCTGCAATGCGGCTGTACTCTATGCTGAACTGGGCCCCCCGAAAACGCCGCTCAATCTTAGCGCCCGGCCAATGGCTGGGTATTTGTGGATTGATGACCAGGTCAGCCCCTTGGCCTTTGACACCGAATAAACCTTCCACCAGACAGCGGTATACCCAGGACACTGTCCCGGTATTGAACAGTTGGCTGGAGCGGCCTGCTGTACGCGGGTGCTGGTAATAAGCGCCGCGATAGTAGTTGGGTATGTAAACAGGGAGTTGGCCGCGTTGTTTGTAATCGGCCTCGCTGGGGCCGGGGATCATTTGGCGGATGAGTTTGTAGGCTCGATCCTGCTCACCGATGGTGTACAGGCTGTAGATATAAAACACCGCCGCGTGATTGTAGACGGCGCCATTTTCTGCAGAGCCAGGGAATTTTTGTGTCACTCGGCCCACGTCGTCGCGCATAGCGGTGTAGGCGGGGGCATACATCATGACGCCGTAGGGAGTTTCCAATTGCTCTTCTACGGCCTGCAGCATTTTTTGTTGCTGTTCTTTGCTCGCGGTGCCGCCGAGGATGGCCCAGCTTTGTGGGTTGAGAAAGATACGCCCTTCGGTATCGCGGCTGACTCCAAAAATAACGCCGTCATCAGTGATGCCACGGCCAAACCATTCGCCGTCCCAGAGGTGGGTGTTAACTGCTTGGTTGACTGTATCTGCGCCTGCTCGAAAGGGCGGCGCTAATTCACTGTGGCCAGCTTCCGAGCAGATGTCTGCCCAGAGGTTGAGCGCGTAGGCGGTGGCGACGGATAACCAGCCGGACACACCCTTGCCTTTGTAACCCACCATATTCATGGGGTCACACCAGTCGCCCTGGGCGATATAACTTAAGCCGCGTTCATCGCGGGCGCTTAGCAGCCAATGCATAGCCTGACTGATACGCTCCAGCACCGTGCGGCTATGGCCTTCAGCGTCGGTGACGACTTCACTGAGGATGGCGTAATCGTTGGTTTCATCTAGGTAGGCGCGCAGACATACGGGCAGCCAGACACAATGATCGGTGTGGGGAATTTGGTTGATGTATTTAAGTTCGGCGCCTTCAGCTATGAGGATGCCATCGGGCATCGCGCCACTGGCTTCCTGCTGGCTTAGGGCGTGTAAGAAGGCACGGCGGGCGAGGTCTGGCTTGATGAAGCTCATGCCCATGTTGTCTTGCAGGTAGTTGCGAGTTTGCGGGTCGGTGGTGAGGCGGTTGACATCACCGTGGTAGAAGACCTGGCGGGCAAGCCAATGGTTGACGAAGTTATTCAGTTCCGCATCGGGTGTTTCAATGCTCAGGCAGCCTTTGCCCTGGGCTACGTAGTCGCTGTACGCAGCGAGGGTTTGGGCGTAATTCTCGGCGCCTAAGTACTTGCCAGTTAGGGCCTGAATTTCGGCGTCGTCGAAGGCGGGGCCGAATATGAAATGGAAGGTCTCGGTTTGGTGCGGCTGCAGGTTGAGCCTGTATTGCAGCACTGCCGCAGGCGTTTCATACAGAGCATCGCCATTGCTGAGGGTGTCTGCCTGAGTGCCGCTGGGGTTGTGCAGGCCGCCTTCGCCTTCAAAGGCTTCTTGTTTGGCCTCCCAGGCGCTGGGTGTACGGTCGGCGATAAAAAATGTTTTGTCTTTAAAGTTTTTATTTTTGAAATGGTCGGCCACTTTTTGGTAGGGCGTTACACAGCTGGCTACTATGCCACCTAAGTCTGGGCGATATTGCGCGCCCTGGTTCATCCAGCTCATATAACCGATGGGAAAATAACTGTAGAGGCTTACAGCGCGGGCCTCATCGCCCTGATTGCTCACCTCAACTTTCCACAGTTCAGCGACATCTTCGGTAGGCAGGGTTAGAGACAGGCGAATGGTGATGCCGTCTTTTTCAATTTCCCACTGGATATCGGCTTGCCCGACCGAGAATTTAAAGGCATCTGGCGGGGCGCGCACCGGCTCGTATGGAGCGGAAAACAGTGCGCCAGTTTCTTCATTTTTAAGGTAAAAGAAACGCCCTGGATGGTGTGCGTAGTAGGGTTGCTCCGGTTGCATGAAGGTTTTAGCTTCAAGATTGGGTGCGTAGGCGTATTTGGCCGGTTCTGGCTGCATGTATTGGGCAACGGCGTAGCCTCGGCAGGTGATTTGCACCATCATCCGACGGTTCCACAGGAAGCCCGCAGCGCGGGGCATGTCTAAAGGATTGTCGAGCTCAAAACGCTCGCCCTGGTGGGTGGGTCGTAACATGGGGGCTCCTAAAAGATCAGGCGGGTAGGCGCGTTATTAATACAGAATTGGCCCGCTAGCGGCCTGTTTGGCGGCCTTGCGTTGGGTTAATTCTTCTTGAATGGTTTTCAGTTGTTGTTTATCCAGGGTGTAAAACATCAGCACGAACGCGGCAACAAAAGCAAAAATAGCCGGGAATATGGACATCAAAAGCACTATGCCATCCAGTGACGCCTGGCTCTGGTCGGCGTTGGCGACATAACCGAGGGCAGCGAAGACTGAGCCGATCAGCGCGGTGGCGAGGGCTGTGCCGAGTTTTTGTGAAAAGGTGGCGGCGGCAAAGGTCATGGCGGTGGCGCGGCGGCCGGTGCGCCACTCGTTGTAATCGGCGGTATCGGCGTACATGGAAAAGGCCAGTGGAGATTTAGGCCCCAGCACTAACCCTATCGCAATCTGCAGGCCGAACATAATTTCTACCTGATCCTTAGGTACAAAATAAAACGCCACGGAAAAAATACCCGTGAGTGTCATTAGGATAATCATGAGATTACGTTTGTCGACCAAGCGCGTCAGTATCGGTGTTAAGGCTGCGCCAGCGGCAGCTGAGAACATGTAGGCGGGCACAAACGCGGCGATGAGATCGGCCCGTTCAACGTAATATTTAAAGTAATAAGGAGCTGTAGTTTGGCGCAGGGTGATGGTGACCATGATGATCAAGGCCAGTACAAACAGAATCATCCAGGGTTGGTTGCCTTTGAGGTCTTTAATATCGTCCCACACCTTGGTTTTTTCTTCGTTCACAGCTTCAACACGTTCTTTGGTGTTGAAAAATGCATTTACGAACAAAATGCTAGCTGCCAGGCCCCAAAACACCATGGTTAACTGCCAGCCGACTTGAGTGTCGCCCTGGCCGAGCAATTCTACTAATTTGGGTGTGGCGGCACTGACGAGGGTGCCGCCGGTGAAGCCGCCAACAAAGCGCAGGCCATTGATATCGGCGCGCTGTTGCGGATCGGCGGACATCACCCCGGACAGCGCGTTGTAGGGAATATTAATACAGGTGTAACACACCATCATTAAAAGATAGGTGCCGTAGGCCCAGATGATTTTGCCATCGCCGCCTAAATTAGGCGTGGTGTAAACGAGCACTGCCGAGACCGTGAGCGGGGCGGCCATCCAGACCAAAAACGGGCGGAATTTGCCGTGCCGAGTACTGGTGCGATCGGCGAAAGCGCCGATTAAAGGATCGGTAAATGCGTTAATCAGTTTGACGGTTGTCATCATAAAACCCGCTGCTGCAGCGGTGATGCCAAATACTTCGGTATAGAAAAATAATAAAAATGTTGAAATGTTGGTCCAGTAAAAATTAAACCCGGTATCCGCTAGCCCATAGCTGATTTTTTCGCGCCAGGAGACGTTTTGATTGCTGGCTGGCTGGGGAGATTTGTGCACGGACAACTCCTGATGGTTATTGTTGTTTTGCCGTAAAAAACAGTGGGGTTGTGGCGCGAAACCATCAACCCAACCAAGTGCGACTGCGAAACAGTTTCGGTTGCTCGGTGCCACTGATTTCGTGATTGGCGATCTCGTAAAGGCGGCGCTAAGCCATGCTAATTTGCCCTTTAACAGATCTCCGTGCGCGCCGCTAACACATTGTTTTACTAAACTATTTATCAGTTAAATCAAGGTGTGCGAGGTTAGCGACGGCTAGCGGCCGCGTAGCTTAAACATAGCCATGGGGAATGTCACGGTGTGGTGGCTTTTTCGCGGTATTTATTTGCCCCAGCGTGCATCAAAGCCGCGCACATCGACATGCACGAACGGCCCGTGCGCGCCGTTGCCGGAGTATTGGCCGACGCCGCCGGCTAGGTGTGGATGCGCTTCGCTGATGGCATCGGCCAGGTTATATAAAACGTCTGCATCTTTTTTGTCGAAGCGGCCGTCGCGATTGAGATCGTCCATCACGCCATCGCGGGGATTTACGTCAATAAAAATATCGGCGGCACTGCCGTAAATATGCCGCGAGTGCACCACGTTGCGGATGAGGCGGTTGTAAAACGGTGTGCGAAAGCCGCTCATCACTTCAAACGTATCCAGCCGAGTGCCGCGCTGGTTGACGGCCTCTAATAACCATTCAAGTTTTTCCAGTAAATCGGGCACTAGGGCGATGTACTGCGGCAGGCCGTCTTTTTGGCGGCAGAGGAACTGACCCAACTGAAAGTGGGGGGAGAGGTAGAGGTGCTGGTTGGAGGCGTTTACTTCTATAAACCCCAGGGGTGCATTGTATTGCGCCTTGCCGTCTTTGGGCGGTGGGTAGCGGCCTATGGTGAAGCCTGCAATGTTATCGCTGCCATTTTTCAGCGCGGCTAATACAAACACATGCAGGGTTAGGGTTTTTTGGGTCAGCTGCTCTATGACTTGAAGCTGGTGGTAGCCTGGTTTGGCGGGTGCTTGCCATACCCAGCGCTGGTTTTGGCCGCTGATGGACTTGCCGTCCATATTCACCAGATAGTTTTCTTGCCCCTCTACGCTGATGTTGAGCGGTTGGCCGGGCATTACCGTGGTAAAAAACTTTTGATAGGGGATGTCTTCGCCGTTGACCACTACTTTTATGCTGGCCCGTGCGGTGGTGAATTTGGGGCCGGTGATGGGCGCGGCGTTAAAAATCGGTTTGGCGGCTGTTGGAACGCTTGAGCTTGATTTACTGCGGCTGCTTTTTTTGCTGTTTTTCTTGCTGCTTTTACTGCGTTTAGAGCTGTTTTTTGCCGTCGACTTGCCGCTGCTGGCGGCCACTTTATTTGCGCCTGCTGGCGCCGCTTTGGGCGCAGCGGCCTTAGCAGTGGCGGCGAGGGCCGGTGAAAGGCAAAACAGCGCGCAACTGCAGGCGATGAGTGCGCTGCAGAGGCGCTTTAGGAGGTGTTGGGTCATTAGTTGACTACAGGGGCGGTAATGGGCTGGCGAAGTGCGCGCCAGAGGGCGGCGTCGCGGTCATAGAGATCGGTGCGGTAACTGACATTGCCTTCGTCATCCAATACTACGGTCCAATATTCCAGGTGAACAGGCACCGGGTGCTTCACCGCGATGGTTTGGGTAATGCCCATATCCACCGTCTCTTGGATCTTTTCCATGTCCCAGCCCTGGTCACCCAAAATCCACTCGGCTAGCTCCAGCGGCTTGTGCACGCGGATACAACCGGAGCTAAAAGCGCGTTCGGCTTTGCTGAAAAGATTGCGGGTGTTGGTGTCGTGCAAATAAATATCGTCTGTATTGGGGATCATAAATTTCACTTGCCCGAGGGCGTTTTGTGGGCCGGGCTGCTGCACCAAGCGGAAGGGAAAATTGCCCTTGCCTAAGCGGCGCCAGTTGACACCGGCCACATCAACCACGCGGTCACGTTCGTACACGGTGATACCGAGTTTGGCGAAAAAAGTGGGATCCTTTTGAATTTCCGGCAGCTTATCCTCTACCGCCAGTTTGGGCGGCACCGTCCAAGAGGGGTTGAAGATAAGGTTATTGATTTTGCTGCTGAAGATCGGTGTGCGGCGGTAATTGCGGCCGACTATGACCGGTTTTTTGAGCACCACTTGGTTGTCTATGACACCTTTAAGTTCAAAGGAGGGAATGTTAACCAGTAGGTATTTATGACCTAAATCTTCCGGCAGCCAGCGCCAGCGTTCCAAATTGCCAACCAGTTGTTGCAAGCGAAACTCGGGGCTGGCGTTGAGGGCCACCAGGGTGGACTTGCCTATGACGGCGTCTACATCCAGGCTCAGGCGTTTTTGGAAATGTTTAATCGCCTCTTGCAGCTGGCTCTCATAACGCCCGGTGGATTGGTAGCTTTTGGGCAGGTCTCCCCAATACATCAGGCGCTCGATGATCGGCCCCAAGCGGGCATCTTCCATATCAACTTTAATAGTGGGTTTGAGGGCGAGAGGCTCCCAGGGTGGCGCGTCGGCCAGGCGGGCGCGCAGTTTGGGGATTTCGGCGCGCAGGGCTTGGTAGTCGGCGGATTTAGGCCGCAGCGCCGCCAATAATTCCACCGGGTCGCGGCCTTTACTTACCTCACTCAGCAGTGGGCCTAGGTTCACCAGCTTGGTTTGGGTTTTCCATTCAGGGGTCAGGCTGGTGGGATTGACCTTGCCGTTGGCCAGATGATTGGCCAGGGTGATAAAGCCATCGGATAACAAAAGGTCGCAATTCTTTTGCAGTTCCACCGCCATGCTATCGCCACTGCAGTGGGTGCTGATGGCGTTAAGGTGGTAGTCCTGCGGCAGCAGGCCCTCGTCTTCACTGGCGCTGATAAACGCCAATAGCTTCTGTCGGTTGGGGTAGCCCGCTTGGGTGTACCACAGCGGGTTGGGGTTGCTGTCGTAATAGGCTGTTAACGTTGCTTCTTGGGCCAGTGGCTCGCCCAGTACCACGCGGCCTGAGGCGAGGGTGGCCTGAGGAATTGCCTCGGGGGCAAATTCCTCATCTTCAGCGGCCGCCAAGGGGGATGCGTGCAAGCACGCGGTGAAGAGCAGTGGGAGCAGAGTTACATCGGAGCGAACCATCTTGTATAGCTTCCTTGGAGTACATCGAACCATCATTTAAGAATCATCCTGCAGGGCGGAGTTGAGTTTATGGGTAACGGCTAAGGGGGATTGAGTAAAGGGCGCCAACAGGCGGTAGACCAGCGGCACCACACACAGGGTGAGCACAGTAGCGACCAGCACGCCTGAAAACAAGGTCACGCCCAATACGCTGCGGGTTTCGCTGCCTGCGCCGGGCGTGAATATTAAGGGCAGAGCGCCTACCAGTGCGGTGATATTGGTCATAAGGATGGGCCGCAGGCGGGTGTCGGCGGCCTGACGAATGGCGTCTTCGATGGACAGGCCTTCATCTCGCCCCTGGTTGGCAAACTCCACAATTAAGATACCGTTTTTGGCCGCTAAGCCCACTAATAGGATAAGCCCCACCTGGCTATATAAATTTAAGCTCATACCCGCGATGGCAAGGCCGAGCAGGCCGCCAGCAATGGCCAGCGGTACGGTGAGGGTGATTACCAGAGGGTTGATATAGCTTTCAAACTGCGCTGCCAGAACCAAAAACATCACCACTATGCCCAGCACAAAGGCCCAGTTGCTGGCCCCGCTGGCATCTTTAAAAGCGCGAGTTTGCCCTTTGTAATCGAGGATGGCGGTTTCCGGCAGTTGGCTTTTAACCAGCTGTTCCATGTAGGCAAGGGCTTTATCCTGGGTAAAGCCCTGTTCTAAATTGGCCTCAATGGTGATGGCGCGGTTGCGGTTAAAGCGGTTGAGGGTTTTGGAGTCGGCGTAGTCGCTCAAGGTAATCAGGTTCCCCAGCGGCACCAGGGCGCCAGTGGTATCTGAGCGCACCTGCACGCTGGCAAGATCACTAGGGTCGTTAAATTGCTCGCGGCGGCCCTCCAACAGCACATCGTATTCCTCGCCCTGATCCACAAAGGTGGAGGCGCGTTTAGAGGCGAGGAGGGTTTCCAGCGTGGAGCCTATGGTTTGCACCGAAACTCCTAGGCTTGCAGCCAGCTCATAGTTGATGTCCACCTTAATTTGCGGGCTGGTCTGTTTGTAATCGGAGTCTAGGGCGATAAACCCGGGGTTATTGTCGTTGACGGCCTTAAATACAGTGTCTCGCCACTGGGCCAGCGTCTCGTAGGTGCCGCCTTCGAGCACTACCGTAAAGGGTTTACCGCCTCGGTTGCTGATGCCTTGGCGCATGATAGTTGCAACCCGCACGCCGGGCAGATCGGCCAGATCCTTGCGTATGTCCGCCATAATGGCCCAGGCATCGCGCCGCTCGCCCCAGGGTTTGAGGTTAATGATGGCGATGCCGGTGTTAAAGGTGGTGGCGCTGGCGCTGAAGTTGCGCGGTGCGCGCACCAACAGACGGTCGGCCTCACCCTTGTCGATATACACCATCAGGCGCTTCTCTATCTCTTCCATGTACTGCGCCATGTAGGTGTAAGAGGCACCCTCGGGGCCGTCTACCGAAACAAAAAACGTGCCTCGGTCTTCATCCGGCGCGTACTCCTTGGGTAAGTGGTTGTACAAGAGTACACAGCCTGCCAGGCTCCCGCTCAGAATCACCCCGGCAATCCAGGGGCGGTGCAAAATGCGCTGCAAGCTGCGCTGGTAAAAGCCCCGCACGGCGTTAAAACTCGTGTCCACAGCGCGAATCATGCGGTTATCGGTGTGGCGGGTTGTGAGCAGCTTGGCGGCTATGACCGGCGAGAGGGTGAGCGCCACCAGGGCGGAAAACAACACCGCCGCACTCATGGTGACGGCAAATTCGGTAAACAGGCGGCCCAAATCCCCCTCTACGAAAGCGATAGGAATAAACACCGCCACCAGCACAAAGGTGGTGGCCAACACGGCAAAACCCACCTGACGGGTGCCGCGAAAAGCTGCCACCAGGGCGGACTCGCCCAGTGTGGTCATGCGTCGGTGGATGTTTTCGAGCACTACAATAGCGTCATCAACCACTAGCCCCACGCTCAAAATCAGCGCCAAAAGGGTGAGCATGTTGAGGCTGAAATCGAGCATCAACAGCAGGCTGAAGGTGGCGATTAAGCTGACCGGTACTGTGACAGCGGGGATTAAGGTTGCCCGCCAGCTGCCGAGGAACAGGTAGATCACCAGTATCACCAAGGCCGCTGCCACCGCAAAGGTGCGGTAAACCTCGTGGATAGCCTCTTCGATAAACACCGAGGAGTCATAGCTTTGCAGCAACTGCATACCGCCGGGCAGGTTTTTATTCAGGCGGACCACCTCGGCTTTGGCGACGCGGGCCACATCAAGGGTGTTGACAGTGGACTGTTTGACTATGCCCAGCCCCACCATATTGGCGCCGTTGCCGCGAAACAAATTGCGGTATTCCACCGAGCTTTTTTCCACCTGGGCTACATCGCCTAAGCGCACCAAGCCTTGGCTGTCGGCGCGCACCACTAGGCTGGCAAACTCCTCGGCGCTGGTGAACTGGCGGTTGACGCGCAGGGTAAATTGCCGCTCCACCGATTCAATTACCCCGGCGGGTAGCTCTATGTTTTCTTTGCGCAGGGCTTTTTCCACATCGGCAGCGGTGAGCGCGAAGGCAGCCAGTTTGTCTTTATCCAGCCAGACGCGCATGGCGTAGGTTTGTCCGCCGCCGATGCGCACACGGGCCACACCATCCAGAGAGGAAAAACGATCCACCAAATAACGCTCGGCATAGTCGGTAAGAGCCGGTACGGTCATGCCGTCGCTGGCGAGGTTAAACCAGATGATGACATCCTCATTGGCATCGACCTTTTGAATATCCGGTGGGCGGATCTCCGGCGGCAGGCTGGGCAGGGCACGGCTGACGCGATCGCGCACGTCGTTGGTGGCAGCGTCTATATCGCGGCCTAAGCGAAATTCCAGCTTGACAGAGGAGCGGCCATCCTCGGAGTTGGATTCGATAAAACGAATGCCCTCAATGCCCGCCACGCGATCTTCAATAATCTGCGTGATGCGCGATTCCACCGTGGCGGCGGCTGCGCCGACATATTCGGTGCTGATGGAAACCACTGGCGGGTCTATGTTGGGGTATTCCCGCAGGCTTAAGCGGAAGTAGGACACTACGCCTCCAACCAGCAGGATTAAGCTGATAACCGTCGCAAAGACCGGCCGTTTAATACTGGTATCAGAAACCCACATCAGGGCTTGCCTCGCGGTAATAATTCACTTAGGGGCTTGCCGGTGTCCTCGCCGAGCACAGAAACCTTGGCGCCTGCGGTTAGTTTGGCGGTGCCCTGGGTGACGATTTTGTCGCCGCTGTTGACGCCTTCCACCACCACTTGGCCACCGCTGCGGGCTTTTATCTGCACCGAATGGCGCGTGACCCGATTCTCGGCTTCAACCCGAAAAACAAAACTTTGCGTGCCCTCTTGCACCAGAGCGCCCTCTGGCAGGGTGAGGCCGTTCAGGTTGCGCTCGATGCGCACTTTTACCCGCTCGCCCGCTAGCCAGTCCGGCCCTGCGATCTGACCGCGCGCCAGCAGGGTGAGGGTATTCGGCTGCAAGCGATTGTCCAGCGCGAGTACCTGGCCCTCGGCTTTGTGGCTGTCGTCCAGGCTCGAGGCCTGAAAATGGGTGCCGAGTTCAACAAGCCGCGCTTGGGCTTGCGGCACCTCAATATCCAGGTGAAATACATCCGGCGCCTCCAATTGCGCCAGCGTATCGCCTGGGCGCACTAAGTCACCTAGGTTGACGGCTTTTAAGCCCAATCGGCCGTCAAAAGGGGCGCGAATTAAGCGGTCTGCCAAGCGCGCTTCTAATGCTGTCAACTGCGCTTGGGCGCTTTCATAGGCCGCGCGTTTGATGCCGAAGGCCTCCGGGGAGGTGAGTTTGGCCTTGAGAAGGCTCTCGGCGCGGGTGTATTGAGCCTCGGCGTCTTTAAATTGCGCGCGCGCTTGATTTAACAGGGCCTGTTCTTCCTGGCGGGTCATTTCGAACAACACCTCGCCCGCTTTCACCCTTTGCCCATCTTTTACCCGAATCGCGCTGAGGGTTTCGGTCACGCTGGGCGAAAGCGCGGCGCTTTGGGCCGGGCTTAGTCGGCCGTAAAGCACCACCGGCAAATCCAGGCGGGTAGGGGTAAGGGTTTTGATAAACACCGGTGTCGGTGGGCGTTCGGGCGCCGCCCAGGCGGGCAGAGCGGAACACACAAAAGCGGCAATAAAAACGACTAAACGCATGGGACAACCTTATTGGGGTTAAGCTACTACGCTTTACGTGTGGCTTTAGGTTTGCGGCGATTGGGATAACAGGCGCGGCACAGCGCGCACACAGTGCCATCGCAACCCCGAGCGGAACAAAACTCACGGCCGTAGTAGATGAATTGCAAATGCAAATGGTTCCAATGTTCCTTGGGGAAGAGGGCTTTTAGATCCGCTTCGGTTTGCTGCACATTTTTGCCGGAGGTAAGCCCCCAGCGCTGGGCTAAGCGGTGGATGTGGGTGTCCACCGCAAAGGCGGGCACTCCAAAGGCTTGGCTCATCACCACACTGGCGGTTTTATGGCCCACACCCGGCAGCGCTTCGAGGGCTGCAAAATCCTGCGGCACTTGCCCTTGATGGTGTTCGAGCAGCAATTCAGATAAGCGTTTGATGGCTTTGGATTTTTGTGGTGAAAGGCCGCAGGGGCGGATGATGGCGGCTATGTCCTCTACCGCTTGCTGGGCCATGTCTGCGGGGTTATCCGCTAGCGCAAACAGCGCCGGGGTGACCTGATTGACGCGCTCGTCCGTACACTGAGCGCTCAACAACACGGCAATTAGCAGCGTATAGGCGTCCTTGTGCTGCAGGGGAATGGGTGGGTTGGGGTAGTGAGCCTGCAAACGCTCCAGTACTAGGGCGGCGCGCTGCCGTTTATTGGGCGAGGGCAACTTGGCTGTGGTGGCTTCTGTGCTGGATCGGGAAACGGGCACTCAACAGGTCTCGCAGAGAAAGGCCGCATTGTAGCCCACATTAGACGCAGGCTGGGAAGCGTCTGCGCGGGAGGGCGAGGATGGGTAGCAATGTCGTTAAGTTAAGGGTTTTGGTGTCGCTACCTCATTTAAAATTGACTTTAGTAGCCCGGATGGAGCGCAGCGTAATCCGGTGTGTTTCAAACAAAACCCGGATTGCGTTTCACTTCATCCGGGCTACACCAGAGGGCAAAAATCCTCAAGTTAATGACATGGGAATGGGTAGGGCGGTGGGCGGCGATCTAATAGCCCGCCACTAAAACCCAGCGGGTCAATAAATAAGAAGTGAGAAGCCTGCGCGGAATTTTTTAGACTGGGCTAGATCAGAGCCCGCTTAGGCAAATGGCAACACTACTACTTAAATTAGGTTTTTTATGCAGCAAACATCTTCCAGTGCCCCGTTGGTTTTCACCGGCTACCAAAAAGCCGTTATTGTGGTTTTAGCGCTGCTGCAATTTTTAGTTATTTTGGACTTTATGATTATCGCCCCCATCGGCGATCTGCTGATGAAAACTCTGAGTATTTCCACTGAGCAATTCGGTTTAGTGGTCTCATGTTATGCCTTTAGTGCGGCCTTATCGGGCATTACCTTTGCAGGATTCGCCGATAAATTTGACCGCAAAAAATTACTGATGACATTTGTCGGTGGTTTTATTGTCGCTACATTTTTGTGTGGCCTTGCCGATAGTTTTGTTGAGTTATTGGCAGCAAGGGTATTAACCGGGGTGTTTGCAGGCCTGTGCAGCTCTACTTTGTTTGCCGTGGTGGCGGATATTTTTGCTGCCCAAACCCGTGGCCGGGTGATGGGTATGGTGCAGATGGGTTTTGGCTTGAGCCAGGTATTAGGCATTCCCTTGGGGTTGTATATCGCCACTCAGTACAACTGGCACAGCACATTTATGTTGATTGTGGTTTTGTCAGTATTGTTGCTGTTGGTAATAGCCTTGGTGTTTCAACCGATTGCAGAGCATCTTAAACACGCTGTAGATAAAAATGCGTTTTTGCATCTGTGGCATACCCTGAATAATAAACAGTATCAAATCGGTTTTATTGCCACTATGTTTTTAACCATTGGTGGCTTTATGTTGATGCCGTTTAGCAGTGTGTTTTTGGTGAATAATGTGCATATTAGTAATGAGCAGTTGCCCATTATATTTTTGTGCACTGGCGTGTCGTCGTTGGTGATGATGCCGTTAATTGGCAAAATGAGTGACACCTATGACCGGTTCCGAATTTTTATGACCGCTTCAATTGCCGCCTGTTGTATGACAGTGATTTACACGCATTTAACCCCCATCCCTTTCTGGGTTATGGCGATATTTAATATGGTATTTTTCGCGGTCATCATGAGCCGAATGTCACCGGCCATGGCGTTAAATTCTATGGTCGCCAAACCGCAGGATCGCGGCGCTTATATGAGTATCTCGTCGTCCCTACAGCAAACCGCTGGCGGTTTGAGTGCAGTAGTGGCTGGTTGGGTGGTTTATCAACCCTCTGCCTCAAGCCCTATACAGCACTACGATATATTGGGTTATTTAGCCGTGGGTGTATTTTTGCTGAGTGTTTATTTAGTACGGCGGGTGGATTTGAGTTTAAAGCGACGCGATGCGGAAGTGGCGGCATAAAAATATAGTCATTTCGGCATCTGATTTATTTATTCGATGGCTTTTTATGCTGGGTTAATCCTGGCGGCGCGCGCCATTGATAACCCCGTGAGTACACGATCATTCGGTTATGTTGGTGAGGTTTAGCTACGCAGCAGACTAAATTGTGTTGCCAGATCATTAATCAGCGCGCAGGGTGAACCAAGCCTGTAATAGCTAGCGGTATATTTTGGCAATGCCGATTCTTCGCTATTAAACCCGCAGTGGGGCGATAGGTTGTGCCAGCAGGGTGATCGAATATACTGCCCGGCTATTTTTGTGCGTACGAGCGGCGGCATGTCTCACGATTCCTTTGATCCTCGGCAGTTGTTTAGCCTTCCTAGTGCCCGAGATGATGTTCAGCTGGATCGTTTTTTACGGCAGGGGACTTCTGGTTTTACCGCCGGTGCTGAACAGGCGCATTTTCACCAGGCGCAGATTCCCGACCAACCCCAAAGCCTTGCGGAATATCTGGCGTTTTTGCATCAAGAAGTGGTGAGCCGTTCGGTGCGCTTAGGCGAGCCGCGTTTTATCGGCCATATGACATCAGCCCTGCCGGATTTTCTGGCGCCGCTTAGCCGCGTAGTCAACACACTCAATCAAAATGTAGTGAAGCTGGAAACCTCCGGCGCGTTTACTGCCTTTGAGCGGCAGGCGCTGGCATTGCTACACCGCCTCGTGTACCAACGCGATGATGCCTTTTACGCCGAACACAGCCAGGACCCGGAATCCACCCTCGGCATGATGGTAAGCGGCGGCACCCTCGGCAATGTGACGGCGCTCTGGTGCGCGCGCAATCGTTGCTTGGGGCCGCAAGTGGGGTTTGCAGGCGTGGAGCAGGAGGGTTTAGCGGCGGCGCTGCAGGCCCATGGCGCCAAGCGGGCGGTGGTGATCGGTTCCTCTTTAATGCATTACTCCCTGCGCAAAGCGGTCGGCCTGTTGGGCTTGGGCGAGCGCAATTTGCTAGGCCTGCGGCCGGATCACAGGGGGCGCTTGGAGCCTCGGCAGGTGGAACAGACCCTCAAGACCTGCCAGGCGGAAGGCGTAAAGGTGTTGGCGCTTATCGGCATCGCAGGCACCACGGAAACCGGTGCGGTGGACCCACTTGAGGCGCTTGCCGAGTTGGCGGCAGAGTTTCAGGTGCACCTGCATGTGGATGCCGCCTGGGGTGGGCCGACGCTTTTTTCCCGTCAACACGCACATCTTTTGGCTGGTATTGAGCGCGCTGATTCCGTCGTCATCGACGGCCACAAGCAGCTGTGGTTGCCCATGGGTACAGGCATGGTGGTGTTGAAAGACCCAAGTCTTGCCAAGGGTATTGAAAAAACCGCCAATTACATTATCCGCAGCGACTCTGGCGATTTAGGCCGCCGCTCCTTGGAGGGCTCGCGGCCGGCGACGGCGGTGTATCTGCACGGCGCGCTGCATCTGTTAGGGCGGCAGGGCTTTGGCGCCTTGATTGACGGCGGCATTGCGCGGGCGCGTTTTATGGCGGCACAGATCAAGGCGCAGCCAGCGTTTGAATTAGTCTCTGAGCCGGTGCTGAATATTCTCACCTACCGCTATATCCCCTCGGAGCTGCGCGACGCGCGCGGTCACTTCAGCCCCCAGCAACAAGCGCGCATCAATGCTTTTACCGTGCGCCTGCAGATGCGCCAGCGGGATACGGGTGAGGGTTTTGTCTCGCGCACCCGGCTGTTTCACACCCAGGCGGGCGAGTCCATCGAAGTTTTGCGCGCGGTGTTGGCCAACCCCCTCACGACTGAGGCCGATATTCTGGCGGTGCTGCAGGAGCAGTTGCTGGTGGCGGCGCAGTTGGAGCAGGAGGCGGCAGGCCTGTTCGACCTGTTTGCCGAGCGTGTGCTGTGCAGTCCGCACAGCACTGCCCTGTATGAACAGGGGCAGGCCATCACTTATGCGCGCCTGGCGGAAAAGGTCACGCGCATCAGCCACCAACTGCGGCGCGCGCAGATTGCCCCGGGCACTGTTGTGGGCCTAGCCGCCGAGCGCTCAGAGGCCTACATGGCAGGGATGCTGGCCATTATTCAGGTGGGCGCCTGTTTTATGCCGCTGGACCCAAGTTACCCTGCCGAGCGCCTGCGTTATATGTTGGCCGATGCCGCCGCGCCTTTGGTGTTAGTTGATGCCAAGGGCGCTGCCGCTTTACAGGGGCTGTGCGCCCGTTGTGTGCGGGTGGACTTCTGGCTGGCCGATGCCGCCGCCTGCGCCC
>Ga0164241_10001004_pt1 | contig 39533 bp, 46 predicted proteins | sample OricomyardsoilBY_FD_108780 | JGI IMG/M metagenome (GOLD analysis project Ga0164241, IMG submission 108780) | Backyard soil microbial communities from Emeryville, California, USA - Original compost - Back yard soil (BY) | ecosystem: Environmental > Terrestrial > Soil > Unclassified | place: USA... | reverse complement strand
CAGTTTTCGCTTTATTTTTTACCATCAAAAAGAATTAGTTTTGAAACGTTTTTGGGTTAGTCATTATTATAACATTGCAAAATAACATATTTTCAGGATTATTTGTTGGACAAAATTTACTGACATTAAAAGAAGTTGATTCAACCAACAATTTCCTTAAAAACTTATTGACAAATTCCAAGCCATTGCCCGAAGGTACGGTCATTATGGCAGAACATCAATACGCCGGCCGGGGCCAGCAACAAAATAAATGGCTAAGCCAGCCGGGTAAAAACCTAACATTTAGCATATTGCTTAAACCTACGTTTATAAAAGCGGTCAATCAGTTTGACCTGACACGCGTTATTAGCCTGGGCGTTTATGATACACTGCGTACAGTACTGGGTGATGGGCTTAAAATAAAGTGGCCCAACGATATATATTATAACGACAGGAAGTTAGGCGGCATGTTGATTGAGAATATGGTGCAGGGCGAACGGATAAATAGCTCGGTTGTGGGAATAGGCCTTAATATAAACCAGGATGATTTTCCGGACGGCGTGGGAAATGCCATATCGGTTAAACAAATCTTACATAAAGATTACGATTTACGCCTTTTATTGTCAGAGATTTGCAGTCATATTGAAGCATACTACTTACATTTAAAAGCCGGTAGAATTGACTTTATAAGAAGTGCCTATCTAAGTCGTTTATATTGGTTGAATGAACTCCGGCATTTTAAGGCAGGTGGTGAAGCTTTTGAAGGAGTAATTGAAGGGGTGGCAGACAATGGCTTGTTACAGATAAAAAGGGACGGATTGACGACACCCTACAATTTAAAAGAGATAGAATTTTTAAACAAATAACAAATGAAGAAGATATTGGCCCTTACAGCCGCATTAATATTAATATTGAGCTTGGGAGCATTCGCACAAATTGAGAACCCCGTAAAGTGGGCTTATGCAGCAAAACGAACAAGCGCCACAGCGGCTACAGTTTATATAAAAGCTACCATTGAGGATGGCTGGCATGTGTACTCACAATATATTGAGGAAGGCGGCCCCATAAAAACTTCATTTGCTTTTTCACCATCAAAAGAATATAGCCTGGTGGGCAAAACTGCCGAACCTAAAGCGGTAGTAAAGTTTGATAAGCAATTTAAAATGAACATTGGCTTTTTTGAAAAAGAGGTGGTTTTTGAGCAAAAAGTGAAGCTGAAATCGGCCAAAGCAGCAACTGTAAAAGGCAAGCTTGAATTTATGGTTTGTAACGATAGGAAATGCCTTCCACCCGACGAAATAGCCTTTAATGTACCGGTGCCTGTAAAAAAATAATATGATAAAGTTCCTCGTTTTTACCATTTTGTCTTTATTTAACCTGGCATCATTTGCTCCGGTTGAGAATCATGTAAAATGGGGCTACTTTGCAAAACGGACAAGCCCTACAGAGGCCACAATTTATTTAAAAGCTACTCTTGATGAAGGCTGGCACATTTATTCACAGCATATTGACGAAGGTGGGCCAACTAAAACTGAATTTACCTTTGCCCCATCAAAAGAATATAAATTAATAGGAAAAACCAGCGAGCCAAATGTAGCAGCCAAGTTTGACAGGTTTTTCAAAATGAACATCGCGTCTTTCGAAAAGGAAGTTATTTTTCAGCAAAAAATTAAACTAAGGCGCCAAAAAGCCACTACTGTAAAAGTTAAGCTTGAATTTGGTATTTGTAGCAATAAAAATTGTCTTCCACCAGACGAAGCTACATTTAATATCCCTGTGCCTTTAAAATAATACGATGGGTTTGATAAATACAAAAAAGTTCTTTTCCAGAACAACAGGCATTGGCGTTATCGTTGCACTTTTATTATGCGGAATTGCAGTAGCGCAGCAGCCAGACACAGGTGGGATTGTTTTTACAGACATAACTACTGCTACCGATAGCCTTACGCAGGGAATTAAAGACACGCAACAAGTTGTCAAATCTGCGGTTGTAGTTGCCAATCCCATCCCACAGGTGCCCAAAAGTTTGTGGACCATATTTATTGCGGGTTTTTTGGGCGGCTTTGCGGCATTTTTAATGCCTTGTATTTACCCAATGCTGCCTTTAACCGTTTCTTTTTTCACAAAAAAAGGGGGAAGTCGGAGTAAAGGGATACTTAACTCCATATTATACGGACTATGCATAATTTTTATATATGTTTTTATAGGCATTCTGGTGGCGGTTGTATTCGGGCCGGCGGCGCTAAACGGGCTGGCTACTAACGGCATTTTTAATTTCTTTTTCTTTCTGCTCCTTATCGCCTTCGGAATATCCTTTTTGGGTGCTTTCGAGATCACTTTACCCAGCTCACTTGCCAATAGGCTTGATGAGAACTCTGACAAAGGGGGACTTGCAGGCATATTCTTTATGGCCGCTACACTTGTGGTGGTGTCTTTCTCTTGCACGGGGCCATTGGTTAGCTCTGTGTTGCTTGATGCCGCCGTTAAAGGCGAGCGAATTGGCCCTGCTATAAGCATGCTTGGGTTTTCGTTAGCCTTAGCGCTTCCGTTCACCTTGTTCGCCATGTTTCCATCCGCTTTAAAAAGCTTACCAAAATCAGGCGGATGGCTAAACAGCGTAAAAGTTGTTTTAGGATTTATAGAGATAGCTTTCGCTTTAAAATTTTTATCAAATGTAGATTTAGCTTACCATTGGAATTTGATAGACCGCGAAGTTGTTTTATCGCTTTGGATCGCAATCGGGATATTAATGAGTTTGTATCTTATCGGAAAGATTCGGTTTGCGCATGATAGTCCTGTCGATTCTCTTTCTATTCCGAGAACATTTATAGCGATGGGCGTTTTTGCCTTTACGGTTTATTTGATACCCGGCCTGTGGGGAGCGCCACTAAAATCAGTAAGCGCATTGTTACCTCCGTTAAGCACACAGGATTTTGATATATCCGCGGGCGCATCCGCTATCCCCGCAGTTAACGCCACATCAATAAAAGAAAAAAAATACGAAGAGCTTTTTAAGCGTCTGCCAAAAGTAAAAGGCATTGATGAGTGGTACGATTACGAGCAAGCTATAGCAGTTTCAAAAGAAGTACACAAGCCTGTTCTAATTGACTTTACGGGATGGAACTGCGTTAACTGCCGCCAAATGGAGCAAAATGTATTTCCGGATACCGAAGTGCTAAAGCGTCTGCAAAATGAATTTGTTATGTTACAATTGGTGATAGACGATAAAACTGAACTGCCCGCATCTGAACAATATACTTCAACTGTCACCAAAAAGCGAATTACCACGCTTGGTGGCAAATGGCTCGATTTTGAGATTTCCAAATACAACTCAAATGCGCAGCCGTTTTATGTTGTAATTGATGAAAATGGCCAGACGCTTGTTCCACCTCAAGGGGCCATCTTTAACATTCCTGAGTTCATAAAATACCTCGACAGCGGAATTTCTGCTTATAAAACTTTACAGGCGGCAAAAAAATAACGTAATTTGCGGCGAATCCGATTTAGTAATAAATTTCTTCGCAGATCAGCATGGCTCAGATAAAGAAAATAGGCGTTTTTACGTCGGGAAGTGATTCGCCGGGAATGAACGCCGCCATTAGGGCGGTTGTACGCACCGCTGTATTGTATGATCTGCAGGTTGTTGGGATACGCCGCGGTTATGAAGGTATTATAAACGGCGAATTTGTAGATATGGACCGCAAATCGGTATCGAATATAATTCAACGTGGCGGCACTATACTTAAAGCAGGTCGCAGCGAAGAGTTTAAAACCCCTGCCGGTCGTAAAAAAGCATATGATCAGCTTAAATCGCAAAATATTGATGGCCTGATAGCGCTTGGGGGCAACGGTACATTTATTGGAGCCAAAGACCTGGGCCGCGAGTATGATATGCCCATCATTGGTGTTCCGTGTACTATTGATAATGACTTATTGGGTACCGACTTTACTGTTGGATACGACACAGCTATTAATACAGCAATAGAAGCGATAGATAAGATACGCGATACTGCGGAATCGCATGATCGCTTGTTTATTGTTGAGGTGATGGGTGCCGATTCTGGTTTGATAGCCCTGCGTGTGGGAATTGCTATTGGCGCCGAAGCCATGATGATTCCGGGAACGCGCTCAGATATGCCTGCCTTATTTTCACGCCTTGAAATGGGCCGTAAGGATAAGTCCTCAAAAATTGTAGTGGTGGCCGAAGGCGAAGAGCCTGGTGAGGCTTTTGAAATAGGGCGCATCATAAAAGAAAAATATCCTAATTACGATACCCGTATATCAGTATTGGGGCACATACAGCGAGGCGGAAAGCCTACGTGTATGGACAGAGTTTTAGCAAGCCGGTTAGGTGTTGCCGCGGTTGAAGTTTTAAGAAATGGGCATCGTAATGAGATGGCGGGACTGATCCACAACGATATTGTTTACACATCTTTTGAGCGCTCGGTAAAACACAACATTGATTTGAATACCGACCTGCTAAAAGTTGTGGAAATGCTTTCTTTATAAGGCACCCAAGCTACAGGCTAATCGCCAATTAATCAATAACATACAAAGATGTAGCACAAATGTAGCAGGGTGTAGCACCCTACCTGCTACGCTACAAGTATTTATAAAGCAAGCGTTTTAACTGTCTAACACAGTAAGATTTGAAAGACCTTGCTGATTTATTATAGCAATGCTTTTGCCCGAAAGAGCGACCAGCTTTTCGTTCACCAGCTCATTTATTACCCTGAATACCGTTTCGTAAGTGGCGCCTGAAAACGAGGCCAGGTCCTGTCTGCTCAAATCAATATTAATAAATCCATCATTAGTTACGCCAAATTGTTTTTGAAGCAATAGCAGCGACTCTGCCACACGACCTTTAACGGACATATGAGCCAGATTGCGCATTTTCCTTTCAGAATCACGAAGTTCGCTGGCGAAAAAATGTAAAAGGTTGTAAGTGAATTCTGTATTTACTTTTAACGTGGCTTCAAAAAAATCAATGTCAACAAAACAGATCACACTATTTTCAAGCGCCGTGGCCGATACATGATACCCTGTGGTACTTCCTATACCACGGTGGCCAACAATCGACCCCGTTTTAGCAAACCGGACAATGAGTTCTTTATAGGCATCCCATTTTATATGAACTTTTACATTCCCTGAATTAACAAAGAACACGCCTTTAACTTCGTCGCCTTCTTTAAAAATAACCTCGCCTTTTTTTACACGAAAGGTCTTCTGATTTTGCAAAATTGCAGGGTGCCATTCTTTCATACAGTTGTGAAACAAAAAACAATTGTTTTGGTCGCATATGGCTTTGCCTTTTTTCATTTTCAGTTAATTTAGTTACAATTTTACCGTAAAAACGTCAACTATCGTAATAGTTTTATCGGTCCAATGTAAAAATATGTATAATATTCTATAATTTTTATCATGAAATTGATTTATTAATGAAAATATTTCTGTTAAACTGCTTTTTTTTAATTGAAATTATAAAATTCACAAAATATCGTATATCTTGCGCTCATTAACTGATCTTATTTATCCCCATAGATGTATTTTACTACTACATTTATTAAAAGTCCACCTTAATTGGGTGGGCTTTTTGTTTTTTTGGCGGAAATTTCCTGGCCTTAAATTGGGTCTGTTTGCTATTAACAAAGTGTTATTATTTGATTAAAATTACACCGACGTCACATGAAATATATGACAGATGGCTATTTTTACGCTATGCCGGGCTATAAAAAAAATGTATTGCTATTGCAGCTTATTACTTTATTAATAATCGCTGCAAATACCGCCAGCGGGCAGGCCAAATACAAAACAATCCCACTACCCCCCGCGCTACGAAGCATTAACGAAGAGTTTTCGGGCATGGCGCAATTAGGCAACCGCATTTATATTTTACCCCAATACGGCAACTCAAAAGCAACCGCACTTGATGGCAGGTTTGACATGTACAGTTTCCGCGTCGATAGTATAAGTCGTGTTATAGACGGCAAAGACACCGCATTAACCTCTTTCAATATTTTTAAAGTACGAAATCTTGAAAAGCTGCCCGATTTTATAAAAAACACCTACCAGGGTTTTGAAACGCTTACTTTTTTGGGCAATGCCGTTTACATGGCCATTGAAACGGTTGATACGGCTGCGCATTGCTACTTATTACGGGGCGTTATAGACACCGCTAAAAAAGAGATCAGCATAGACCATAAAAACTACCTTGCTTTAAAAAGGCCTTTTTACGTTAACAATGCCGGATACGAAAGCATTACCTGGTTGCCCGGTATAAATAAACTAATTGCGTTTTACGAATTTAACGCCGCTGCTGATGGCAATACGGCCTATTTGATTGATACATCATTAACCAAAACGCCCGAGATTATTAAAACGCCGTTTTTATATTTCCGCAATACGGATGCGGTTACAGCGCCCAATGGGGGTATTTATGCCATCAACTATTTTTGGGATGGCGATTATGTCAAATACCTGGACAATGGCATGGTGAAAAATGCTGAGAATGATATAATTCGCGTTGTCCCATCACTTAAAGACAGTCTGACTAAAAACCCCGACTATTTAAAAACCAACACTTTTGCCCGTATTGTGTACCTTAAAAATTATCGTAAAAAAAAATGGAAACAAGTGGCGGTTTTTGATGGGTTTAGAAATGACTGGGAAGGAATTACCTTGTTTAAAAAAGGCGCCCTGGTTATTGCTGACGCCAACAGGAGCGCAAAACAGGTTACCACACTGGCCTATGTGAAATTCTGATTCTCGGGGAAAAGTTTTCTTGGAACAAAAAATTTGTTTTTCTTTATAGTTATGTATAGCTTCACGGCCCCTATGAAGCAACCTAACTGCATATGTTAATGAAGTTTAACGGTAAAAAGATCATCATTTTTGATGATGATGAAGATATTTTAAGCGTTTGCACCTACGTACTTGAAGAACAAGGCTGGGATGTACACGTTTTTACAGACTGCAACCAGATAATTGATAAGGTAAGCTCGGTTATGCCCGATGTTATTTTAATGGATAACTGGATCCCCGACACGGGCGGCATAGTAGCCACACAGACCATTAAAAGCAACGACGCGCTTAAAAACATTCCTGTTGTTTATTTTTCTGCCAACAGCGACATTCAATTATTAGCCAAACAGGCCGGTGCCGAAGCTTACTTAGCCAAGCCATTTGACCTGGAAGATATGGAGCGAATAATTGACGGCGTGCTGGCTGCATAATTGCAACGTAATATTGTTTTTACGCTGTGTATTATTGGGTATATAACCAATAAGCCCTATATTCGCCACTTAATTAAACCTACTGCAAAGTGAAGATATACAACACCAAACGCGGCATTGTCATTGATAACGAAGGGCAATACTTTCTCTCAAAAGAAACAAATTGGGATACTTTTATTAACAGACAAGGCTTATTCGCCACTGTATCTGCCGAAATAGGCAGCTTAACTGCTGATTCATCATTAGCTGATGCTATTAACGGCGAAGTTTTGGCTCCTTTGGCTAACCAGGAAGTATGGGCTTCGGGCGTTACTTATTTCCGCAGCCGTACTGCTCGTATCGAAGAATCAAAAGACGCCGGTGGCGGTACTTTTTACGATCGTGTTTACAATGCCGACAGACCGGAGCTTTTCTTTAAAGCGCCTGCTTACCGTACCGTTGGTACCGGAGCAGATGTTCGCATCCGTAAAGATTCAAAATGGAACGTACCTGAGCCTGAATTGACTTTGTTTATGTGCTCTGCGGGAACCATTGAAGGTTATACCATTGGTAATGATATGTCCTCAAGAGATATTGAAGGCGAAAACCCTTTGTATCTGCCGCAGGCCAAATCATATACAGGTTCAGCAGCTGTTGGTCCTTGTGTTTATGTAAGCGACGCGCCTATTAATCCTGAAGCGGTTATCACTTTAGAGATCAAAAGAGGCAGCGAAGTAGCATTTACTGAGTCTATCGCTATCAGCCAGATGAAACGCAAACATAGCGAACTGGCTACCTGGTTATTTAAAGAATTAGATTTTAAATACGGTGTATTTTTGATGACAGGTACAGGTATCATTCCTCAGGATGAGTTTACCCTGCAGGTTGGCGATGTGGTGAATATCTCTATTGAAGGTATTGGCACACTGAGCAACACCGTTACTTCTTAATACTACGAGCACGCCCCCGGCGTTAATTTATACTATCATGATTGAAGGAAAACAGATCATAGGTTTTGAAATTAAGGCCGGGGGCGATGTTCTTTGGCAGTCGACCAACCCTGCCACCGGCGAAAAGATCGCCGACTTTCGCACAGCCACAGCTGCCGAAATTGAAGAAGCTGCCACCAAAGCGTCGGCAGCGTTTCTTAGCTACCGCAAAAAATCGGGTTTCGAAAAGGCTGATTTTCTTGATGCCATTGCGCACGAAATGACCGCTATAGGCGATGATCTGTTAGCCATGTGCATGGCCGAAACAGCCCTGTTAAAAGCAAATCTTACCATCGAGCTTGGCCGCACCATTAACCAGTTAAAAATGTTTGGCGGTTTACTGCGCGAAGGCTCATGGCTGGATGCCCGCATTGAAACTGCCGACCCCACCCGCACCCCCCGCCCAAAGCCCGACGTTCGCTTTATGCAGATAGCATTGGGGCCCGTATTGGTTTTTGGTTCAAGTAATTTTCCTTTCGCGTTTTCTACCGCGGGCGGCGATACCGCTGCCGCTCTTGCTGCCGGCTGCCCGGTGATCGTAAAGGCGCACCCTGCTCACCCCGCCACAGGCGAAATGGTGGCCAAATGCATACAGCGTGCCGCTTTAAAAACCGGTATGCCCGACGGTGTGTTCTCCCACTTGTACGATAACGGATTGGATGTAGCCAAAACGTTGGTGGTTCACCCTGTTATAAAGGCGGTTGGTTTTACCGGCTCATACAGAGGCGGCAAGGCGATATTTGATATGGCCATGCAGCGCGATGAACCCATCCCCGTTTATGCCGAAATGGGTAGCTCCAACCCGGTGTTTGTTTTGCCGGAGATAGCCAGGAACGAGGCTGATAACTTTGCGCAGGGCTTTGCAGCATCAGTTACGGCAAGTGTTGGGCAGTTGTGCACCAACCCGGGCATCTTACTATACGAGAAATCTAAAGACGCTGCTGACTTTGCCAACAAATTGCAGGAGCACTTTCAGAACACTATTGGCGGCGTAATGCTGGCTCCCAATATATCAGGCGCTTACAACACAGGTGTGCAGCACCGGGCGGCGCATCCGGGGGTTGAAACGCTGTCTAAGGGCCAAACATCCGAAGGGTTGAATGTGGGCTCACCCATATTGTTTAAGACCGACAGCAGCGTGTTTATGGCCGATGCCACACTGGCCGAGGAGATCTTCGGGCCGGAGAGTATCGTGGTGGAGGCGACCTCAAAAGATGAGATACTGAACATTGCTCGTAACCTGTCGGGGCATTTAACGGCTACCATACATGGCACCCCTGCCGACCTCGAAGCTTATAAAGAGCTGATTGACATATTAGAACTCAAGGTGGGCCGCATCATCATCAACGGCTTCCCTACGGGGGTTGACGTGAGCAGCGCCATGGTACACGGCGGACCGTTCCCCGCTACTTCCGACTCGCGGGCCACTTCTGTGGGTACGGCTTCTATCTTCCGCTTTACAAGGCCCGTGGCTTATCAGAACATGCCCGATGCCCTGCTTCCCGAAGAGCTGCAAAACAGCAACCCGCTTAACATCTGGCGGAGGTTAAACGGGGCGGTTAGCCAAGGTAAGGTAGATTAGTTTCCACCGTAAAAGTGTAGCCTGTATACGGGTATCCAACGCTTTTTCCTTTTATACACCTTTTTTGCACAAAACACTGTTGTTTAGCCACATATTCGCACCATTTTCTGTAGTTATTTATGTAGAAAATGCCCAAAAATAGCCAATACAACTTTTAGGAGTATACACCTCATTTGCACATTGGGCTTTGAAGAAAAATTACAGTTGGTGCTACAACAACAAGGCCGTGGCGACTTTGAAACCCCGGTAATTTATCTGCGCAAATCAACGACCGTGCTCTCGCAGGGTCCTCTATGAGAGACCCTGCGTGGACAGAAACATGGTGGGCGGGCCTTACGCGCAGTATTCAAAAGATAGGTTGTCATATTGAGCGATAGCGAAATATCTTATACGCCATTCCAATCTTGCGGACTGACTGCACCATACCGGTTTCTTGTATAAGATCATTCGCTATCGCTCAGGATGACAAATTAGACGTTAGAATCCGTCAAACACTTCATATAACTACTCTCCACTCACCCAATCAACCACTCACCAACCTACACATGCACCCCTTCGGCAATTTCTTCTATCATTTTTTTGTTGAAGGCGGGCAGGTCATCGGGTTTGCGGCTGGTTACTAAGCCTTTGTCAACCACCACTTCCTCATCTGTCCAGTTTACGCCGGCGTTTTTAAGGTCGGTTTGCAGGGACGGGTACGATGTCATGTTCCGGCCGCTTATCATGCCGGTCTCGATCAATACCTGCGGACCATGACAAATAGCCGCCACCGGTTTACCCTCGTCTAAAAAGGCCGATACAAAGGCCACCGCTTCTTTATTCTGGCGCAACTTATCGGGGTTCATCACGCCGCCGGGAAGCACCAGCGCGTCGTAATCGTCGGGGCTAACGGTGCTTAGTTCCTTGTCCACTTCAATCTCAATACCCCAGTCGGTGTGGTTCCATGCTTTTATTTTGCCGCTTTTTGGCGAGATCACATCTACCTGCGCGCCCGCGTTCTTCAATGCTTCTAATGGGCTGGTCAGTTCTACCTGCTCAAAGCCTTCCTCGGTAAGGATGGCTACCCTTTTATTGCTTAATGTTGCCATAACTTTTATTAATTATAGTGTACAAAAATTTAGTTTCTGTTAATATAAGTACAGGTGGCGAGGGTGGATGGTTTTGGGAAATTTGAAAATTGGGGCGCAGCTATCCGGTGCGTCATTGCTGAGGAACGAAGCAATCGCTACGCGATAGGAATGGCGAGGTGATTGATCTGGAGGTGATACACGCCTGTGCCTGTGCTGGCGCTCATTTCCTTCTATATTTCCATAGATTGCAGAGACATCAAAGTTGATAAGTAGCTCGTTAATTTATGTTTTTCATGGAAAACAAGCGATAAAGCTCCATCGATCATAATATTATTACCGTATTTGTCTTGATTGCGGTAATCGGTTTTATATCCAATACAGATTTTTTTTAAGGCATATGCCATGCCTAGCTCAATACACATCCCTTCATCCGGGACTCTACCATCTAGCAAGCAAAGAATTATGTCACACGCTAATATAGCTTTGAAATCGTCATAAAAAATTTTGTCTTTTACTTCTGTTTCGGAGAGACCTTCTTTTCGCAATTCGTAAAAAAGCCCCCCATCTCTCTGTGGCAAATAGGCTTCGAAGCCATAATTTTCTAATTCTTCACATATAGAAGCATTGCGTTCTATTTCCATTTCGTTAAAAAGTGGCGCAGCAATATAAATTCTCATCGGCTCTATTTTTTTAACATTATCTGATCTAAAACTGCATGAAGATCAAAAGGGTTATATTCGTCAAGATGAATAATTCTTGCTACTCTTTTCACCACCTCATGTATAGATAGTTCACTTGTTTCTATCTTTCTTACGCATTTATCATTCACCTTGAAAAACTTGTCATACTTTTTATACATTTCATCTATTCTTTCAGCGTTGTAGTCTGACTTCTTTTGTCTAATTCGAACTCTACTTGCTATTACATCTTTATTCCCATGCAGCATGATTATTTGGCCATGAACGATTCTGAAGCTGCCCCCTTTACTAATATTGTCATGTAGAAATTTCGCTTTGGATGCCCATTGTCCAGGTTTTGTAAATGTTAATGGATCGAGTGGTGTACGGTCTATTATTGTGATTCCCTCAGATACATGGTGCAGATTCCTATTCTTTTTATGAAACATGTTTCCGATCCACTCATCGACTTTACGTTTCTCTTCTGGCGTTAAAATATCCCAAGGTTTAGCCAAAAGGTCTAAACGCTGCTCTGGCCACTCTGAAAAAGTTGTTAAATTCCTAAAATACGATAACGTCGTAGTCTTTCCACATCCAACTGCACCCGTAAGATAATAGACAAATTTGCTCGGAGTATTTGCAATATTGCACTCATCTTCAAAGGCTGAGGCTTTCATTTGAATCAATTCACCGATTGTTTTTATTCCCTCATCATCTAAAAACAGAGTAATTAAGTTGTACAATTCAAAATTCGCTTCTTTAATAGCCTTTTTTTGTTTATCGCTGATTTTGTTTCTATTGTTAGAATATGCAACAAAATAATGATAATGGCCGGGATTGATAATAGCACTCTGACGAAGTAAATGTTTTAATGTGCTGTCCTCAATAGAAAGCCCAATGAACAAGCAAGTGTTTTTTGACAAATGATGTAGTAATGTCGAATAGTGCCCCGACATTGAAGCGATGAGCTGATCTGCAAAGGAGTCTTCCGCTAACACTAAGTTATCCGATGCTCCTTCTATCAGCTCGAATGGCAAAAAACCATTTGGATGATATATGACCCCTTTGTTTAATTGAAACTGCAATCTCTCATCATGTACCGTTTCGTATAATTTTTTGCCTTCAAGAATTTCTTCCTTAGTTCGTCGGCGATTAATAATTGTTTGCAACGTATCATCAAAATTGTAATTGATAGTTAAGTTGGTCTCTTTGATAATATTTATGTAAGCATCTAAATATGGATGATGATTTTCTTTTAAGAAGGTACTGAGCTCAAAATCACTCCATAATTCTTTATGAATTACATTTCTCCAAATTTGCTTAATAATTTTATCGGATTCTTTAGTTTGCAGTTTGCCGTCGGTAAGTAATTTTTCATTTTCTTTAGCTTTAAAGTGCTCAAACAACATTTGTGTTACTGAAGCTTGGGGGCTTTTTTTGCTATACTTTAGTATATCTTCCCCTCCCACCTCGCTGTTTTTTGCAACTTTTTCAATCAATTCCTGCCAATTGGGAAGCTTAAACGGTTTTGAAATGCCAGAACCAACGACAAGGCCAAATTTGCTATTTGCAAATTGTTGTCGCATGTGAACAATTGGCTTGATGTACTCTGATAATAATATCTTTTGATCCATGAAGTTCTATTCAAAAAATCTTAATTGCTTTTGTTTGCTTACTCTATTAATCAGCCAATCTTTAGGCACTATTGACTCACTTGTCGGCGGTTCAATACCTAATGTAATATTTACAAACGTTTCAAAAATCTGCAAAAACCTCGGATCATAATCGTCCTCAACATAGTTTACGTTCCAAAGACATGACTCACAAATCGAACGATGTGGATTGTGTAACCCTAACCAATTTTTGCTTGCAGTGTCAGTTTTTGTTTTAAAACAGGATAACAATGCAATGCTGTTACGCTCTATAAATGCCCTATCGCTTGTTGAGCCAGCTTGATCGCCGATATCTAGCCATAAGATCTTCATATTACCAATGATATTCGAAACATTTAATTCCAACTGCATCTCAAGGTCCTTTATTTCCCTGGTTGTGTTTTGGCCGACCCCCCACGTTGGATAATCAAATTTTTCTTTAGCGATAATAGATTTTCCGACGTGAAGACGAAAAATAGAACCTCTATGGTTTCCCCCAAAATCAACTCCCCCACGATGAGTTCTTAATCGGTTCCATAAAGTCGATTTTGATCCTTCGGACACAGCATGTGTCCCTACCCTCACCACTCGTTGTTCAAATGGCTCCGTTTTTCTAAACTCCCCATCTTCAAAAAAGAAATATACTCCTTTTTCAGGCCACAGGGACTTTCCATCCGCAGATCTAAGCTTCATTCCCCCGTTCAGTCCCTTATCAAGTTTTTTTATCAATTTATAAAATGTATCTAAATCTGCGATTCTCTCCTTATTTTGTGAATAATAACTGTACCATTGTAATTGTTCCCCAATTGACATCCTAAAAAGAGGGCATGCGGTTTTTATCCCCCTTTCTCGTATTTTCTTTTCTAAGAACTCCCGATAAGCCTCGCCCGCTAAAAACACTACTTCGTCATCGTTACCTAACTTATCTGCCAATTCAGCAAATACTGTTTCAGCCCAAACAACTCTTTCCTGTTTCGACATACTCTTTAAGGTCGCGTCGTAAGGATGGATTTTATCGAACGGTTGCAATAAACCGTGTTTTGCCGATAAGATATAAAATTGATCTAATCTGTCGATTGCGTATTCTTTAGATTTTTTAAATAATGGAGAGATGTAAAGATCCTGAGCATCTGCCTCTCTGGTCTGCTTCATGCTTACACAAGATATTAATCCGATTTTTTTCATTACCTAAAGCTGAGTTTTAAGAATTTAGGTTCCGGTGGGGTAATATCGTTACGCACTTCCGACCAAGCATGCTCATGTAAAACGCAAGCATCACACACATTACAAGGCTTTATCCCATCGTTGGTAATCGAAGGACTGTAGCAACTCCAAGTATCTGCTTTTCTTACACCCAATCTATATGCCTCTTGTGCTATTGCAGGTTTACTCAGACTAATTAACGGGGTTTTTATGACTGGCCCACCTGGATACCCGAATCCTAACATCTGTCTAAAAGATTCAATAAATTCTGGTCGGCAGTCAGGATAACCAGAATAATCTATAGCGTTGATTCCAAGCCAGACTTCCTTTGCGGATATCCCTGCTGCTTCGGCGCACGCCAACGAAAGGAATACTATATTTCTCCCTTCTAAAAAGGCCACTGATACACTTTCCTTTATTACGTTTAAATTTCGACCAACAGGAATATTTCTTATTGGTTTATCCCAACTAACCTTGATTAGTTTTCTTTCCACATTTAATGCTTTACACTGAGCCAAAGCAAACTGTGTTTCAATGATATGAGCCTGATTGTAATCTATACCCAGACTTATTGGCTCATACCCTTGCTCAATTGCTTGTAAAAGACAGACAGTTGAATCTAATCCGCCACTATGAAGAATTATTACTCTTGGTTTTAATTTAACTCCCCAATCTTTTTCCTCTCTATTGCTTACTGTTCCCATGTGTTAAATATATACATTTGGTCAATACCGTCCAAAATATCACAGTATCAACTATTTAATATCGGTGTTTAATTTCCCACTCAAAACAAGTAAGTTTGTTCTTCACTCTTTACTTACCATACTTAAATGGACGATTCTATTACGCTAATTGCTGCTGTTTTCAATACTGACAATATTTTAGGCTGGTTCGGAAGTTCCGTTATTTGTATATTACTTACAGTTTTTTTTTACCCTTATCTAGATAGTTGGTTTCAATCATTAATAGTAAAATCACTCGGCTTCTTAAATATCTCGTCAAAGCATAAATTATCTGGAAGATGGACTCATAGGTGGCACGTTAAAAGCGATATGTTTGCATCTCAAAACGTCATACACTCCGTCGAAATTAAACAATTTCGGAATCGTGTATTTGCTCAATATGATGTCTTAGATAACAATAATAAAAGATATACCTATCAAATGTTGGGCAGGGTAAAAAATGACCAAGTCATTACTGGAACATGGAGAGATATTAAACCGGGGAATCGCTATTATGGATGTTTCCAGCTAGTTATCGATTTTAATGAAAATAAATTGGTTGGCTGTTGGACAGGGGTTTCGAACGAAAAAAAAATCAAAAGCGATAAATGGGAGTGGGTTAGAGAATAGTATCATGCCCCGTACATTAAACCTTAGTTTTTTCATATCGTAAAAACGCGAGGGCATTGCCACGATAGGAAATACGGCATGTTGGTGATAACACCAACATGGGCGAGAGCGGTGAAATAAAAAAATAAATATCTCTTTGAAATAACATTTATTAAAATCACATTTGTAGTGTACTACTAACCTAATACACTATGATACAATTTAATAATTTATCTTTTGGTTATTCAAACAAGAAGCTGTTATACGAAAACTTAACCCTATCTATAAAAAGCGGAAGCATTTACGGTCTGTTGGGAAAAAACGGGGCCGGTAAATCAACTTTGCTTAAAAACATGGTAGGCACACTGTTTCCAGTTCACGGTAGTGTTACGGTTAATGGTATGTCGCCAAAAAGCCGCAAGCCATCCTTTTTACAAACCGTCTATTATATAGCCGAGGATGTTTATGTGCCGCCGTTAACCATTAAACAATATCAAAACCTGTTCGCGCCGTTTTACCCCCTGTTTGATAGTGAGGCCTTTTATAGGCATTTGCAGGAATTAGGGGTAGAAGTTAACGGTAAGCTTAACAGTCTTTCATTTGGTCAGCAAAAGAAATTTATAATAGCCTTCGCACTGGCTTGCAATACCAAAGTTTTATTACTGGATGAGCCCACCAACGGGCTCGACATCCCGTCAAAGGCCCAATTCAGAAAGCTGATCGCGTCTGTGATGAACGAGGATCGCATCATTTTTATATCTACTCACCAAATAAGGGACCTGGAGAACATGATAGACCAGGTAATAATAGTTGACAACGGCAAACTATTGCTGCATTCGTCTATAGATAATATAGCCGAGAAGGTCTGCTTTAAAACTGTATCAGAAATTCCCAGCGGGGTAAAAGTGCTCTACTCAGAGAAAATGCTCAGGGGGACATCTGTAATAATAGAAAATATTAACGGCGAAGATTCCGCACTTAATCTGGAACACTTTTTTAATGGCGTAACCGAGAATCCGGTTATAGCCAAGCAATTATTCCCAACCAATTAACCTTACTGTAATGAATGACATTTTAAACCTGAATAGATTCGGGCTTTTACTAAAAAAGACCATTCTTGAACGCCCGGCGCAAATTATAGGGCTGATGGCACTGATACTTTGTTTTACGTTTATAGTTTACGCGGCCATAGTGTATTTAATGGCTTATCCACCGGCGCAAAACCTTGCTTTTATGTGGGGACTTACAGGTGGCGGCACTATTTTATCTTCATTTGTATTTGGCTATTTTAATACTAATGCCAGCGGCTCTGCCTATTTAACACTACCGGCCTCGGCTTTTGAAAAATGGCTTTGTGCTGTTTTAATAGCAGGCGTGCTGTTTCTGGTCGTTTTCCTGGGATTTTTCAGGTTGATGGACTATGGCTTTATTACGGCTTATCATAATAGCCTTGATAAAAGCAGCCCGCTTTACCAAAAGCTTTATGATCAGGCTTTTATCTACCCTTTCAACAACAGTAATGTAGTGGTAAAAACCCTGGTAACGTGGGCAAATTTTGCGGGGGCAATGTTGTTGGGTTCTTTGTATTTTAACCGCGTAGCTATAGTTAAAGTTGCATTGATAGTTTGCGGCATATTAGGTGTAATTTACGGGCTTAACCTGGTGGTTGCCGACATGTTTTTCCCTAACGTTGATGTTGCCTTTCCGTATAACAATGTTATTATCAAGGTAAAATCAGAAAGCGGTGTACTTGCTCTTCCGCATACAGCACGTGGCGTTTCTGATGCGTTTATTAATTATATTTTGCCGGCAACGCTATGGCTTACAGCCTTTATCAGACTTAAAGAGAAGGAGGTTTAATGGATTTTAGAGAGAACCCTGCAATATACCTACAGATAGCAGAATACGCGTGCGAGCAAATTTTACTTAAACAGTGGAGCCTGGGCAGCAAGATCATCAGCATTCGCGATCTGGCTGTGATGATGGAAGTAAACCCAAACACCGTACAAAGGGCTTATGATTTTTTACAACAACGCGAGATAATTACCAACAAACGCGGGGTGGGTTACTTTGTGGACGAGGGGGCCATGGAAAAAGTTATAAGGTTTAAGAAGGAACAATTTTTAGCGCACGAACTCCCGGTTTTTCTACGCAGCATGTACCTGCTGGGCATGACCACAGATGAAATTGAAATGCGATATAAAACATTTATTGACGAAAATTTTAGAGAACAAAAACATGAAGAATAAAAAACATAAAATAAGCACCATTATAGTTACAAGCTTATTTGTATTGATGGTTTTAGGCGTGTTTGCATCAAACCTTGTGCTGAAAGACGTTTACAATAAAATTGACAATGGCGACCTTTATTGGAACTATAACAGGGTATTGGAGCAACCCTTTAAACATTTAAAAATAAACGGAGGTAGCATTACTAATATAGTTTTTGAGCAAAACCCAAAATCATCAGTAAGGGTTTTGGGCGATTGGTATCAATATAAAAAGGACGAAACCTTTACCGCTGCTGTAAAGGATGATACGCTTTTCATCAACTTCCCCAATAAATACAGAAACGAGGGCGAACACATGTGGATGAGCAGACAGGTGCTGGTACGGCTGTTTGCCCCGCAACTGCTATCAATAAACGGTACCAATACTAACCTTATGTTAGAGAAACTCCATCAATCAGACATTAGTATAAGCATGGCCGGCAGATCAAAGCTGGCAATAGAGAGTAATACCCGCAATTTTGGTTCTGTAAATATAATTCAGGCTGATTCCAGTCAGGTATTATTCAGAATGTCGCCGGAGCTAAGTGGTTCAAAAAACATCCATTTTAAAAGCGTTTCGGCCAACTTAAAAGATTACACTTTATTAGATATAGGCCACGGTTATGCAGATAAGACAGATTTAAATGTGGCAGATAGTTCAGCGATTATTTTATCAGGGAAATCATTAAAGGGAATGCGGTAGTTTTAACACTGGCCCTTGTTGGTGTTATCACCGACAAAATGCGCGGGGGATTAAAGTTAATTTTTTTACCCAAAAATTAAAACCAACATCTCGCCATGCTTGTATTATTGATAGTAATAATACAATAATATGAGCACCAAAGGAACCAAAGTTGAGCGCCGTTCAGTATCAGAACAGCCCCATGAACTGAATTACGAAGCCAAAAAGACCGGCACAAGCAAAGAAGAAGTATCAGCAGCTAAAAAGTTGGCCGGGTCAAACCAGCGGAAAGCCGTTGAACAAAAACTGGATAGATGAGCTCGGCATTTGTTAAAGAAGGCGACTATGAGCAGTTGAGAGACGTGGCACCCAACATGGCGTCGCTGCTGATGTACCTGAAAAGGGAAAGCGGTGCGCCTGTAGGCGAGCTGCATGTACGCTTCAGCCAAAAATATAAAAAAGAGGTGCACGAAATGAGCGACGGACTGGGCTATATGCTGAATGATGAGCAGCAATGGCAGGTAGTGCTCGACTAACAGAAGCGATTTTACAACTAATTGATGAGCGATCTGCAACGATTTAAGGATGCCCAGGACAGGGACTATGAAACAGCTTTGGCAGAGGTAAAAGCCGGGCGTAAACGCAGCCACTGGATGTGGTATATTTTTCCGCAGATAGCCGGCCTGGGATCTACAGACATTTCTAAATATTATGCCATTAAAAACATCCAGGAAGCAACAGACTATTTGATGGACCAGGAACTGGGCTACAGGCTTACCGCGATATGCAAAGCCCTGCTGGCTTTAGATACCAATGATGCCAACTCCATTTTCGGCAGTCCGGATGACCTTAAACTCCGCTCATGCATGACCTTGTTTGACGCTGTGCCTGCTACCTTCCCTGTTTTTGCACAAGTGCAGGACAAATTTTACAACGGCGAAAGAGATGAACGTACCTTACAGCGCTTGCAAAAGGGGTGAGGCGCTCATACTGTCGCTATTTATTTAAGTTGACCGGCTTATCCATTCTACAATTGTTGTAACAAACGGTGGAATTGGGTTAAAACCGCGTCGCGTAACGCGGCATCGCCTTCGGTCATTGCTTCCATCAGTTCGATGTGCCGTTTCAGATAATCAGCCGCATGGTGGCGGTCGTGAAGCATCATCCAGTCGGCATTGTAGTGCCAGTCTGCATATTTAACCGTCTGCGCATCGGCGCTGATTGACAACAGGCGTTCGTCCTCCAGCGCTTTTCGCATTTTTTTTGGTAAAGGGTTTTCTGCTTTGGTGAAATGACGCGTAAGTTCTGCCACGCAGCTACTGATATGTTCTGCTTCGCCCTGCCCGTAACCAAAAGCCATTAATCGCGTCAACAGATCTGCTTGGGTGACCGGGGTTTTCTCCAACACGTCATGACAGATCCCGATCTCGTAAGTAAGCGGCGCTGCTTCGGCCACCATGTTGGCCACAGCCAGTACATGCTCAAAATATGGCGTGTAGGTATCTTTAATAAGCTCTCCCTGGTGCTGTGCCCTTACCCAATTTATTAATTGTAGTCTGCAGTTCATCTCCTATCTAACAGGTTTAAGCAAAGAGTGTTTAAAGCATTTGAACTAAACCTCCCGTTGGTAGGAGGGCAAGCACGTAACGCTACTCCTACCTAACAATTAATCACCCCACGGAGCACAACACACTGTTGCAGCGATAGCAGTATTTTAAAGTTTTTCAGCAAGTTGAATATCAGCACCTTACAAACAATTTACAGCTAAATTTCCTGACTTATAAGTCTGTTGCAAAGTGTTGCATGTTTAAACACTTGCTTTGCGCAAACGACTAACATTCAAATACTTGCAAAAAAATGGTGTTGCAAAGTGTTGCGGGTGTTGCTATATTTTTCTGCAACACCTGGTTTTGCATACGACTATCAATACTCCGCAAACACCTCATCCGGATAGCACCATAACCAACGCTCGCCGGGCTGGGCCGAGGAGATAACCGGGTGCCCGGTTTCGTGGTAATGGGCCGTCATGTGTTTCATGGGCGAGTCGTCGCAGCAAAGGGTTACACCGCAGGTTTGGCAGGTACGCAAATGCACCCAGCGTCCATGATTTTTTATGCAGATCTCGCAAACCAGTTCATCAGCTACCTTCAATTCGGTAAGGCTGGTTATATGCGCGCATGCTTGTGGTTGTTCCATTATTTTACCTCCGCTAAATACTTATGTACAAAACTAATCGCCATTGAGCCCTCGCCTACGGCAGATGCCACGCGGTTCATTGCCCCGGCACGTACATCGCCTGCGGCAAACACACCGGGGCAACTGGTTTCCAGCAGGTAGGGGTCGCGCTTTTGCTTCCAGATCTTATCAAAGTCGCTGTTCAGCTTCAGATCGCGCCCGGTTTCAATAAAGCCTTTATCATCTTTAATGATATCAATGCCCAGCCAGTCGGTAAAGGGCTTGGCGCCAATGAAAATGTAAAGGGCATCGGCCGTTTTTTGGGTGACCTCGCCGGTTGACAGGTCGCGGATATCCAAATGCTCCAACCGCTCCGAGCCATAGGCCTGGGTAATTTCCGTTTTAGGCATTACGTGGATGTTGGATTCGCCCGCTATCTGATCTATCAAATAAGCCGACATGGTATAGCTCAAACTATCCTTACGGATAAGGATGTACACGTTCCTGGCAAATTTAGACAGGTACATAGCCGCCTGCCCGGCAGAATTACCGCCGCCGACAACGTAAACCTCTTTGTCTTTACAGGCGGTGGCCTCCGTCATGGCGGCACCGTAGTAAATGCCTGCGCCGGTAAATTGGCTCATACCCGGCGTTTCCAGCTTGCGGTAATCAACCCCCGTAGTTATCACCACGCTGCGGGTGACTATATCCTCGGCATCCTCTAATTGAATGCGCTTGTAGCCGTCCTTATGCTGTATGGAACTTACAGTCTGCGGTGAAAGGAACTCGGTGCCGAGGCGTGCGGCCTGTGTCATGGCGCGGCGGGTTAGTTCGGCCCCGCTCAGGCCGGTAGGGAAGCCTAAGTAGTTTTCAATACGTGAGCTGGTTCCTGCCTGCCCACCGGGTGCACGACGCTCAATCAGCAGGGTTTTTAAACCTTCGGAAGCGCCGTAAACACCGGCCGCCAAACCGGCGGGACCAGCGCCTATTATCACCACATCATAAATATCCTGCCGCTGTATCTGGGGGTTAAGGCCTATCCTGTCGGCAATCTCTACAATTCCCGGATTTACGAGGAATTTGCCATCCTCTAAAAAAACAATGGGCAGATCGGCGGTTGAAAGGTTGTTATGCTGCAATAGTTTTTCGGCTTCTTTCTCGGTTTGTATATCCATCCATTGGTAAGGCACCAGGTTGCCGGCCAGAAAATCTTTAATCTCATGCGATTTTTGCGAATACTGGTAGCCAATCACTTTGATGCCTTTAAACACCGGGTGGTAATCGCACTGCCAGTTATCCAGCAGATCATCAATAACGGGGAACAGCTTTTCTTCCGGTGGATCCCAGGGTTTTATTAAGTAATAGTCAAGTTTAACCGCGTTGATGGCCTGTATCGCGGCATCCTTATCAGCATAAGCAGTTAATAAGACACGTTTAGCTTCGGGAAAGAACTTAAGCGCCTTGGCTAAAAAATCAACTCCTGGCATCTCAGGCATGCGCTGGTCCGAAATAAAAAGGGCGATACTCTCGCCTTTATTGTTCAGATCAAGCAGGCTGTCCAGCGCTTCCTGTATATTAGTTGTGCTTAAAATTCTATATCCCTCGCGGTAGCGGCTTTTCAAATCGCGCGTAATGGCCCGGAGCACCTGGGCATCGTCGTCAATACAAAATATGATAGGTAAACTCATTGTGGTATAAAGATACAAATAGGCTGATTAACCATTAAACGGAAACTCTACAATAAAAGCAGTGCGCCCGGGCTCTGATTCCACCTTGATCTTTCCATTGTGTTGCTTTACTATGTTGGTCACTACATCCAAGCCCAGCCCGGTGCCTTTTCCAGCCTCTTTGGTAGTAAAGAATGGATCAAAGATCCGGCTTTTAATATCTTCGGGGATGCCAGGGCCATTGTCAATAATGCAGACCTGCACGCAATCTTTAGCTCTGCCGGTCTTGATTTGCAGCACGCCTTTGCCGCCGGTTTCCATGGCATCCAGCGCGTTGTCTATAAGGTTGGTCCAAACCTGGTTCAGCTCGCCTATCATGGCATTTACCTGTGGCAGGGTGGTATCAAACAACTCTTCCACTTTAACCCCGCTCTGTTTTATTTTATGCTGAAGCATGGTAAGCGTATTACGGATCCCGTTATGGATATCGGCATATTGCTTGCCGTGGCCCTGATCCATGTGGGTGAAGGTTTTAACCGCTCCTACCAGTTCCGCAATGCGGCGCGAGGCTTCCTCTATGTCTATCACCATTTTTTCCGTTACCAGGTTATTATTGATCCACCCAAAAACAGACGACAGAGCCTCCTCGGGAATGTGCTTTTTAAAATCGTCCAGATCGGCAACAGAAAAACCAAAATCAACCAGGTTTTCCGCTATCTCCTGACTGTTCTCTACGGCGTGGTCATCCAGCCAGTCCAGCACATCATCTTCCTTTTCAGAGCGTTCCATCATGGTTAGGGTGGGCTTTTCATCCTTACACACCACTGAAAACAGCTTATCGCTCACGTAAGTAACGTCATCCACACTTAACTTAAGCGCCATTACCCGTTTAAAGGCATCCGGTACTAACTTAAGATGTTTTAATAGCGATGCCGAACCACGCACCACCGCTGATGCGGGGTTATTCAACTCGTGCGCCAGGCCCGCGGATAGCTTACCCAGCGCCATCATCTTCTCGTTTTGCTGCTGCAGGGCAGTAAAATCGCGGATGCGGTTTGCCATAACGTGCACGAGAGCCTGCGTCAGTTCAAACTGACTGCGGATCATGGCATCTTCGTGTTCTATGGGGAAGAAAAGAAAAGTTAAGGTTTCAATAACTTTGGCATTGCCAATGGTTATTTTGCCGCGCGAGAACGGTAAGTGACCCGTGATATCCTGTGATTCAAAAACAGCAACTTCGCGCATTTCCTTGCCTTGTGGCATGCATAAGCGGAAGCTTCCCTCCACAACAATGTAAGTGCCTTTTATAGGATCGTTGGGTACAAAAACACGGTCGCCGGGTTGCAGGGCTATTTGCTCGCTATGATCCAGGAACCATTGCAGTTGTTCACGCGGCACTTCTTTAAGGGCGTCAATATTTTGCAGCCATTGGGCGGTAACTTTTTCCATAAGCAATGTTATGGTATAAATTTAGGAGGAAAAAGCGAGAAAGATGTGAGGAATATTACACGTTGTCATTTCGAGTGATAACGAGAAATCTATACACATGCTACGCTCACCAGTGTATAGGTTTCTCTCTGCGTTCGAAATGACAATGTAGGTAGGAAAAACGCTTAACTTTTATCCAGCACATCCTCCGCCGCTTCAGCAACTTCAGGCTCCATAATATTCTTTTTAGGGAAGTTGAACAACAAAGATGAAAGCACCGGCAGTATAAAAATAGCTACCGTGAATATTGATACGTACATATCCATTTGCTCGCCCTCAATAGCGTGCGCCAGGGTTGTTTCGGGGAAGAAATGAGTGTATAATGATGAGGTTAATTTGACGCCCAAAACGCCGATAACTATAAAAGCAATGGCCTCTAAAAAGGTGAATTTTTCCATGAGTTTAACAAAAGCCTGCGCAACAAAACGCATAGCCAGTATACCGATGAATACACCCGTGTATATTAAAAATACGTGATCGGTAAAGGCTACCGCTGCAAACACGTTATCAATAGAAAAGGCAAGGTCCATCAATTCAACCAAAGCCACAGTTGCCCAAAAAGGGCCGATCATGCCTACAGTTGATTTATATAACCAGCTTTCTTCTTTTTTTATGGATTCTTCTTCGCCTTTTTCAGCCGATTTGTTTTTGAAATAGCTAAACGCCAGGTAAAGCAGGTAAAGTCCACCCAAAGGTTTCAGCCACCATATTTTCACCAGCCACGCCGCCAATAAAAGGCATATCCCGCGAAACACATACGCGCCTATGATACCATAACGTAGTGCTTTGCTGCGTTGGTGTTTAGGCAGATCAAGCACCATCGTTGCCAATACGGCGGCATTATCAACAGATAAAAGGCTTTCAATAACTATTAGATTTAAAACAATAAGCAATCCTGCTTTTATGTCTTCGCCCAAAAGCGAATGTAAAATGTCCATGTATTGTGTTGTATTTTTATGTTAGACCAATAATGCAAATATCTGTTACAATATGCTAAATGATATCGGTATTCAACATGGTTTTTAAAATATTTGCCTGAGCATCAAAACCTGCAATGTTTTGCAGGAAGTTAATATCGGTAATTTTCTTATAATTTTCTGCTAAAAGGTTGCTTACCTCGTGTGGGATATGTATCCGCGCCAGGGCGGCGCTGCTTTGCAGCTGATCGTTCTTGTCCAACAGTTCTTGAATTATCCGCTCGTTGCGGGTTACTTCGGTTGCCTGATCAATGCTGCTTAAAATGGCGGCGTCGCAAAGCAAAAACAGGTTTCGGGATGGATAGAACAGGTAATAAGTGTCCTCGTCAATAAACTTATAAACCTCTAAAGCCAAATTTCCGGTTTTTAGTCCGCAGTAAAACTCCGTACGGAAATCGTGCTTACACGCCTTGCCCATCAGCTTGCGCTCAATAACCGCGCTGGCGTGGCTATAAACTTCATTAGGATTGTAGGCGGTTAGCTCGCCCAGCATTTCGGTGCTTATATCAAAAAAGTAATCCTGCGCGTAGCGGGCACTAAATGCGTTTATGTTTTTGGCGAAAGGATATTCGTGCACATCTTCTGACAGTACTTCGTACAATTTGCGCAACGAAGTATTTATCCGCAGTGCCTGCCGCTGTTTGTCATTATTAAAGTCGGCGTAGTTAAAATCGCTGTCCTGCACGCTTTGTATAAGGTCCTTATTAAGCTGTATCTCTTCAAATAAAAGCGAGGTGCTACGCTCGTTGATCTTTTTTATTTTTTTAAGGAGATCGATTACCGCCGAGGTAAACTGCACATGGAACAGCTCCAGCTTGTTAATGTCCAGTTCAGGGTTGCTTTCATACAGCCTATGGATAACCTGTGTACGCAAGTATATTTTATAAACTATTTCGTCTTCAAAAAAGGCGGATAAAAGGTGTAGTTTATTTAATAATCGGGTCGACTCGCGTAAAATCGGGTTGTCATCCATGCTCCGTCATTAGCTTACGTTGGTTACGTTCTTTCTTAATTCGGTTTCCAGGGTTTGTAATTCGGTATTTAATACTTTGCGGTTTTGTGTGCCTTGCTCATGTATTTGTTTTACCTCGTTCAATGTCTCTATTAATGACTGCGTAGTGCGTTTCAATGTATCAATTGATACCACTGTTTTTTCATTCTCGCGTGCTACCTCAATACTATTCTGTTTAAGCAGATCGGCATTTTTTTGCAGGATGGTGTTAGTGGTATCAGATATTTTGCGCTGCATCTCAACATTGGCCTTTTGCCTTTGTAACGCAACTGCAATAGTAAGCTGATTTTTCCAAACCGGGATGGTTGTTGATACAATTGACTGCGCTTTTTCTGCAATTGATGTGTTGTTGTTCTGTACTACACGTATCTGCGCCAATGATTGCAGCATGATAAACCTCACGATCTTCATATCGGCCAGGCGCTTATCCAAACGGCTGCAAAACTCGCGCAGATCTGCAATTTCATAATCCTGATAAGCTGTTGGATTGGCTTCCATTTCGGCAAGCTTTTCCATCAGCTCTTTGTATTTTATCTGGCCGGATATGATCAGCTCCTCCATTTGGTGGATGTACGTAATATTGCTGTCGAACATGGTTTGCAGCGAGCTGTTATCCTTTATAGCATTTAAACGGCCGGCCTTTACTTTGTTGGTGATCTTGTCTACATTATTGATGATCAGATCGTACTTCTGGAACATTTTTTTCACGTCAAAAACCAGCTTTTTCAAAAACGGGATCTTTGAAAGGAAGGTTTTGAACGAGTTTTGCTCCAGTTCATCAACGTCAATGTAATTCAACTCAACCAACAATTCGTTGATCAAACCGCCAACCTCGCCCGAGTTGTAGGTACGCACCGATGACAGGAACTGGTTGCTATACCGCTCCATAGAGTTTTGCACTTCAACGCCATAATTTAATATAGAGTTGGAGTCGGCAGGACTAAGGTCCTTACTTAATGCGGAGTATTTGCTGATCTCTTCAGGACTTGCTTGCGTAAGGTCGACATTGCCCTCTTTGTCTATCAGCTTTACGGCCGCTATGGGTGCAACAATCGGTTCGGTATTATTTGGTGTAGGTTCCATGCTAATATATTTTATGCTGCACCGGGTTGGTACAGGTATTCATTACAAATATTGTTGTGTTACCGTTTGAACGGTTTCCTGTAATTTTTTGTCTTTTGTTGGCTCGCCAATGGCGTTAAACTTCCACTCGCCATTGCGTTTGTAAAAAACACCCAGGACCATTGATACGTGGCCCGCAAAATTACCACCTGTAATGTTGTAGGTAGCAAATACTTCGTTAACGCGTTTTGGCGTACCCTCATAAACACGCAATGATGCAAACGGGATGCTGCCAAAATCCTGTCCGCGGAAGCTGTTTAACACAAATGCCACGTAAGTTGTAGTCGGCTCTAATGCGCCCAAGTCGACAGTTATTACCTCATTGTCCAGGCCGTCATCGCCGCCCATGTCGCCGGTAAGGTCGTCACCACTGTGCTTTACGGCGCCGTTTTTTGACTTAAGGTTTCCGAAATAGACTACCTCTTGCAGCCCTTTTGTCTCGTTGAATAAAGCGCAGCTGGCGTCAAGGTCCACGGCCTCTTTTTTACCGCCAAAGCCGAACATTCCTTTTTTCTCGATCGCGCCCCAATTAATGCCTACACATATATTTTGCAGCTTGCTGCCGTTGCTTTTTTCAAGGCTAATGCGCTGTCCTTTTTCTAAATTAATTGCCATTGTTGCTTAGGTTTAGTTGTACTTGTTTAAATAATCCTGCAGGCCGCCTTTCATGCCGGCACCAACTGCTTCAAATTTCCACTCATTGTTGCGTTTGTATATTCTGCCAAACTCAACTGCTGTTTCAATAGAAAAATCTTCTTCCAGTTCGTATTTAAGCAATTCAGCATTACTGCCTGTATCAAATATACGGATAAAGGAATTGCGTACCTGCCCAAAATTCTGCCTGCGGTTAGCAGCTTCGTGTATGGTTACCACAATACAGATCTCTGATGCCTGCGGTGTTATTTTAGATAGATCAATTTTGATCTGCTCGTCGTCGCCGTCACCATCGCCGGTCAAATTATCGCCGGTGTGCTCAACCGCGCCGTCAGGCGATTTTAGGTTATTATAGAAAACAAAGTGCTCGTCGCTTAAAAGCTTTTTATTATCGCCCATAATAAATATGGATGCGTCAAGGTCAAACGCCGCGCCTGTTGATGAGCTGTTGGTATCCCATCCTAATCCGATGGTAAACTTTGGGGCCGAAATGGATTCGCGCTGCCCCTTTTGCAAACTTATAGCCATAATTTATGCTAGTTTTTTATGATTTGTTACTAATTGGTTCTTAATATAATTTAAATTGCGTTGATAGCTCTCCATGTTGTGGTAACTGTTCCCCAACGCCATGTCATATAATTCATTTACAAATGCTTCACTCTTATTTTGCAAAAACACGCAAAAACTTTCGTGCTCATAGTTCAACATGTATTTAACTATGCGGGTGTTAATGCAAAAATTACCGCCATTTATTATGTCGTCCAGATCAAAAATAGTTTGAACGCTAAAATAATTCAAATAATTTTCAACGCTTGGATGTATGTTATGATTTATAAGCTCGGCAAAGTAAAGCATATAAACCGGATTGTCCAGTTCGTATTCATCAATCATTTTCCTGATCATGCGCTCGTGCCCGCCGGTAATTCTTATATCGTCTAAAAACACTAACGTTTTGCCTTTTAAAAACATTTTATCAACGTGAAAAGAATCGTTGCCGATGAGTTGAAGGCGCTGTTCCGCATCCAGCTCGCCATAGTCCTCTTTATACGTAATGGTTCTGTGCACCTTGGCCTCTTGCACTACCGGCATATTGTGGCGGGCAAGCCAGCGGTTTAATATAGATACGAAATAGGTTTTAAGCGTAAAGGTTGCCGTAGGGATAAATGAGTATGGGCTTGAAATAACCACCATTTGCTCTCCCCGAGTTAATGCACTTAAATGTTGCTTTATAAACCCGGCAGCCAGTGCCGCGCCAAAGTGCCGCGCCACTTCGCCGTCGCCAAATTTAAACCGGCTGTATTCTGCAGGGCCAAAGCCAAAATCGGCAGTGGTGCTTATTTTATGTAGCGAGTAGGTGATGTGCATTATTGATTATATCAGGAAGGTAAACGTTGTTTGAATTGATGAGATAACTTTGCAAACCAACGGCATTAGCACCTGCTACATCAGCAACAGGGTTATCGCCTATGTGTACAACACGGGTCAGATCTATTTCGGTATGATGAGCGCTCAGTTGGTCAAGCATCATTTTAAAAAATTTCGGATTGGGTTTTGACATCCCAACTTCATCAGAGTAAAGCTGAAAATCAATATACCTATCTATACCAATTTGATTTAAAACCTTGCGTAATGTTACACCTTTTATAAAACCGGTATTACTGAGTATACCCGTTGTGGCTTTTGTATTTTGTTTTAAATGAGCAAGCGCGGCCAGGGTACGGTCGCAAAAAGCAACCGGCAGATATTCAAACACCAGCTCTTCCATATCGGCGTAGAGCTTTTCTATGTCGATCTCCCATATCCTTGCGTCGCCATCGTTCATCATGCTCAGTACCATCAGGTACATTTCATCCGCGTCGATATTTTTGCCTGTTTTTTCATTAATCAGGTTACACATAATATCCACCTGCCTGAACTTGTTTTTAACACCATCAAGCGGCAGGTTACGGTAATTAAAATATTGGTGAAAAAAAGCTGCCCTCTTCTCTTTAAACGCAGGATTTGAGCGTATAAGTGTGAGCCACAGGTCAAAAGAAAAATGCTGATAATTTTGCGTTAAGAGCATATAATGCGCTAAAGTTTTTTGTAATGTATAAATAATTTAAACATCGGGCAAAAGTTTTTAAGGCGATATGCTAACAATTGTAGGAAAACGTATGTAAAAGATTTTTTATAGTGATGGGTTTCAAACCCATCACTATAACGTAATTTTACCGGGCTTAAAACATTCTAATTTATGGCAACTATAAAATCTACTTATCTGGGCGGACTAAGAACCGAAGCTACACACCTGCAATCGGGCACCACTATACTTACCGACGCGCCTGTTGACAATAAAGGTAAAGGCGAAGCCTTTTCTCCAACAGATCTCCTGGCCGAGTCCTTAGCAAGCTGCATACTTACTACCATGGGCATAGCGGCAGACACGCACGGAATAGATATAGACAACACAACCGTTGAGGTAACTAAAATAATGGCCCCTAACCCCCGCCGCGTTGCCGAGGTTGTTGTAGCGTTAAAGTTCCCGAAAACTTATTCAGAAAAAGAAGTGAAAATTTTGGAGCTGGCAGCCACCACCTGTCCGGTTGCTATTAGTCTGCACCCCGACGTTAAAAAAACTATCGACTTTGGTTGGTAGCCAACGCAAGGCATTTAATTAGACAGGATTGCGGATATTAATCCCCAATTTCGCCAATGGCTTCCTCAACTGATATGGAGCCGTGCGACTGGTCAAGGATGCATTCGCCGTCTTTTATCAGCAATAGTTGCGGCGATTCGTGATGAACCTGGAATATTTGTGCTACCTGGTTAGAAATATCGCGGTAGCGAATAAGATCAAGAAAGTAAAGGGGCATATCGGCAGGGAGATCACCCCAGTCTAATTCAAAGCGTCTTTTTGCCATCATACTGATGGAACAGCGGGTGCTGTGCTTAAAAATAAGAGAGTACCCTTGCTGTTGTTTAATTTGATTTAACTGCTCGGGCGATTCCAATTGTGTCCAATTCATAATGTTACAAATATAAAAACGGACAAATTGTTCTCGGTAATTGCAAAGTCAAACATTAACCTACTTTGCACGCCATAAGAGGAAAGTGGGTTGTTTATCTGCGACCGGCGCGTGGATAAGAGCTATATGCAGGGCACAGCCTGTTAGAGCACGACGACACTGCGCCAAGGGCGAGCACAAAAAGCAATATATAGGCAATTTTTTTCATTCGTTGTTTTTTCTGTTTATACGCAAATTATGTGCCCAAAGTTTTACCGAGTGCTGCCATTTTTATCGCAGTTACCGCAGCTTCAACCCCTTTGTTGCCATGTTTGCCACCTGCGCGGTCAATAGCCTGTTGTTGATTGTCGGGAGTAAGCACTCCAAATATAACAGGTTTTGTGTATTTAATGGCAACATTACTTAATCCGTTGGCTACGGCATCGCAAATAAAATCAAAATGCCGTGTTTCTCCCTGTATAACACAACCCAGGCATATAACCGCATCCACTGTGCCCGTTTTCAAAACCATATCAGCAGCTGATGTTAATTCAAAACTTCCGGGCACCCAGTGCGATTGTATATTCTCCGGCAAGGCTCCGTTATCAACCAAAGCCTGATACGCACCGTTATATAGCGCCAGCGTAACTTCCGGGTTCCATTCCGCTGCAACAATAGCAAAGCTAAAAGATGCAGCCGATGGTATGGTTGTTCCGGAAAAATCTGATAAGTTTTTTAGCTGGGTAGCCATGTTTTGATTTCGGATTTACGATTTACGATTTCGGATTAAACATTTTCGAAATCGTAAATCTTATATGTCAATTTAGAATTTCGGATCTAACGAATCAAACAAATTCGAAATTGAACATCCGAAATTCGAAATCAATTACAATTTAGCTTCTACGCGCGCTATATAAGCATCAATGGTTTGCGCCTCGGTGCTGGTAGGATAATCCTTTTTTATGCTTTTGTAAGCATCTGCAGCACCTTCGTTATCATTTTTAGCCTCGTAGACCAAGCCCAACTTTTTTAAATATAACGGAGATAAAAAGTCGTTTTCGGCTTTATCTACGGCTTTTTTAAAGTAAGATGCCGCGTTGTCATAATCCTTTAATTCAACATATGCATCGCCGGTACTGCCTAACGCTTCAGCCGCTAGCATGGTATCATCGCCTCTGTAATCGCTTAAAAAATCAATCGCTTTGTGATATTCCCCTTTATTAAGGTAAGCCACGCCCAAGTAAAAGCTAGCCAGGTTGGCTGCTTTGGTGTTGCTGTATTCGCTTATTATTTTTTCAAATCCAGGATATCCGGCATCGCCTTTAATGGCTTTATCCCAATCCTTCTTCGCCCATGACTCTTGCGCTACGCGCATTTGTGTTGCGGCAGTAACTTCGCGGGGGGCTAAATATAATTTCTGATAAAGCACATATACAGCTATCATCACAACAACTGCTGCTACTATAAATGTTAAGCTTTTCTGGTTTTCCCTTGTAAATTTACTTACCTGCCCCAAACCGCTATCATTCAATGGTTTTTGGGTACTCTGTTGGGTTTTTGACATTGTTATTCTAAATTAAAGTTTGCAAAACTACACTTTTTAAAAAGGTTTAGCAATAGCATTTTATTTTAAGTACCCAGCGCGCTTTTAAGTGCCATAAAGCATTAAAGCCAGCTTGTATTTATTAAATTTGAACTTTCTTTATGCATTTACAGCAACTTTCTGTTATCAATTTTAAAAATTACACCGAAGCCGGATTGTTATTGAGCGATGGCGTAAATGCATTTTTGGGCGATAATGGGGCCGGGAAAACCAACTTGCTTGATGCCATACATTACCTGGCACTATGTAAAAGCTATTTTAACCCTATTGATAGCCAGCAGATAAAACAGGACGCTGACTTTTTCATTATTACCGGTACGTTTAGCCGTAACAATCAAACTGAGGCTATTGCCTGTTCGGTAAAACGTAATCAAAAAAAGCAGTTCAAGCGGAATAAAAAAGATTATCCACGCCTTGCCGACCATATTGGCTTGCTGCCGCTGGTTATGGTATCGCCCAATGATGTGAGTATTATTGTGGAGGGTAGCGAGGAACGGCGCAAATTTATTGACAATGTTATATCGCAAACCGATAACAGCTATCTTGACGAATTGATAGCATATAATAAGGTATTGATAAACCGCAACGCGCTGCTGAAAACCGCTGCCGATACCGGGCGATATGACCAAAGCCTGCTCGAAATTTTTGATGAGCAGCTTACCGCGTCCGGGAAAAAGATATTCGAAAAAAGGAAGGCTTTTATGGAAGCCTTTACTCCGGTGTTTAACAACCATTACAGGTTTCTAACCGGAGAGGCTGAAAATGTAGAATTGGTTTATGAGTCGCAACTGCTACAGGCTGATCTTGAAACGTTATTGAAAAAAAATTCTGAAAAGGATAAAGTGCTTGAGCGTACCACCTGTGGCGTTCATAAAGATGATCTGCTCTTCTATATACATGGAATGCCCATCAAAAAATTCGGATCGCAGGGACAGCAAAAATCATTTTTAATAGCATTAAAGCTGGCGCAATATACCTTGCTACAGCAAGCAAAAGGATTTAAACCGATATTGTTGCTTGATGATGTTTTTGATAAGCTGGATGATAAACGCGTTGAAAAACTAATGCAAATGGTATCTGACCATAATTTTGGACAAGTATTTATAACCGACACTGGTTACAACCGTGTTAAGAAAATATTTGAGGATATGCAGGTGCCGGTTAAATTGTTTAAAATAATTAAGGGCGAAATAGATGCGTAAAACAAACGATAAGTATTTAAAGGAAGCCCTGGAGCAAATGCTTAAGGTTTACAAAATAAAACGCCGCTTTGACGAAACAGCAGTAGTAGCGCATTGGCCGGACTTTGTAGGCAAAGCAGTGGCTAACCGCACAAAAGAGCTTTATATACACGAGAGAAAGCTGTTTCTGCGTATAGAGTCGTCGGTAATAAAAAATGAATTGTTATTGATGCGGGCGCAAATTATCGAAAAAATAAACGCTGAAGCCGGAGACGACCTTATAAATGATATTATCTTCCTTTAAGCAGGCGAAGTGACGGTCTTGTGTAAAGCTCATCACGGATTAAAGAATACCCAACCAAAGTAACTCCGGGTGTTAAAAAAGCCAACTGAACTTCGGGTGGATGGTGTACGAAAAATAAAACATGCACAACTATTATCGCAGCTAATGCAAGCATAAAGCGTAATATTTTAAATGCAGTTTTCATTTTTTTTACTTTTTTGGCGCTTTTGAGCCATCTTTCCCTTCTATAAGTTTAGGATAATTCGGGGTAGATGTAAATCTAATCCTTATTTATAGAATATACAAGAAAAAACGTAAAAGCTTCACAAATAAATCAAATATTGTTGATTTTCTTCTATTACATCAAATCAACTCCATCAAAATCTGTTCCAATTTTAACGGGCCTGTGCTAAAATACCTTATTCTACGTTTCAATCGGGAGGCTAAATGGCCCCTCTTCAAAAGGCTAAATACGGCCGACAATACCCTAGTTTTTTAAAATTAAATAATTATGCTTTCATTTTAATTTACATAGATTTGCATCTTTTTAAAAAGAGTATGTTAGATACGGGCTCGCTGATTGATCTGTTGGGTCAGCCTCAAAAAATAGTTATTACTACCCATCATAAACCCGATGGCGATGCACTTGGGTCGTCACTTGGTTTATATAACTATTTGATACAGTTGGGCCATCATGCACATGTTATTACCCCAAGCGACTACCCCGATTTTTTAACATGGATGCCCGGAAACGAAGATGTTATAGTTTATACAGATCGCCCGGAAGAATCAGCAACCCTTATAGAAAACGCGGCGCTTATTTTTTGCCTTGACTTTAATAGCCTTGACAGAATAAACGAAATGGGCGAACTTGTAGGTGCCAGCGGTGCATATAAGATAATGATAGACCATCATCTTGACCCTGCTGATTTTGACGACTATCGTCACTGGAGCATTAATGCCTGTGCAACCGCCCAATTGGTTTATGATTTTATTGCCAATGTTTTAAACCATAAGGAATATATAAATAAGGATGTTGCAACCAGTTTATATACCGGCATAATGACAGATTCGGCATCGTTCAGACTGCCAAATACAACAGCTGACGTGCACCGGGTTGTGGCCGAGCTTATTGATAAGGGAGCGGTAAACTGGCGCATACATGAACTGGTATACAATAGCGCATCAGAAAACCGCATTCGTCTGCTTGGGCACTGCTTAACCAATTGTTTGGAGGTATTACCGGAGTTCAATACTGCTATAATTGTTCTGAAAAAACAGGATATTGCCGCATATGATGTACAAACCGGCGATACAGAAGGCATAGTAAATTACGCACTTTCTATAACAAGTATACGGTTGGCGGCGTTCATTGTTGAGCGAGACGACCAGGTAAAGCTATCATTGCGATCAAAAGGCGATTTTCCGGCTAACGAGATCTGTAAGCTTTATTTTAACGGCGGCGGGCACCGAAATGCAGCCGGGGGGCAATCAACCGATGGTATTGACCGGGTTGTTGAACAATTCAAATTAATTTTACCAAAATATAAAAAACTACTAATTCAATAAAAATGAGAAAAAACTTAATGTTTTTAGCGCTAGCGGCCATAGGCCTTGCAAGCTGTAACGGCGGATTCAAACAAGGCCCGGGTGGCTTACTTTACAACGTACACAGCGAAAAAAGCAATACGAAAATAAAAGAAGGCGATTTCGTCTCTGCCTTTGTGGTAGTAAAAAACGATGCCGACTCTACGATATACAGTTCTTACGATGGCGGCCAACCGCAGTACCTGATAGTAGAAAAATCACAATTTAAAGGTGATATGATGGATGGATTTAAGTTGGTAGGCGAAGGTGATAGTGTTACTATAAAAACGGTAGCCGATAGCGCTTTCAAAGGCGGCCAGCCACGTCCGGACAAGTTTAAAAGCAGCAAGTATGTTGTTTATGATTTGAAAATAAATAAAGTGATCCCTAAGGGTACTCTTACCGACGAGGTATTTCAACGTACTATATCAACATACATTCGCGGCCAGGTTGAAACTGTGCAAAAGCAGGAACCTGCTAAAATCAAGAAATACATTACTGATAACAAACTGAATGTAACTAAAACAGATTCGGGTTTATATTATGTAATAACTAAACAAGGTACCGGCCCGACCATAGCACCTGGTGATACTGCAGTAGTTAATTACGCAGGCCGATTGCTTTATACGGGCAAATTATTTGACAGTAACATCAGGGAAGAGGCAATAAAGGCCAAATTACAGCAGATAGAAATGCGTCCGTTTCAGCCTATCCGTTTCCCGGTTGGTCAGCACCAGGTTATAGCGGGCTGGGACCAAGGCTTGCAACTGTTAAATAAAGGGTCTAAAGCCACGCTTGTTATCCCATCAGCATTGGGTTACGGCGAAAGAGGCTACCAGGAAATACCCGGAAATGCTCCACTTATTTTTGATATAGAAGTGGTTGACATTGTTCATCCATCCAAAAAATAAACTTAAGCACGGCCTTCCTTTAACGGGAAGGCCTTTTTTATTATGAAGAAGTATATCTTAATATTAGCAGCGTTAGCCTTTGTTGTACGTGCCAGCGCGCAGAATGATTTTAAACGTACCGCAAAAGGAACCATATATCGTATTGTAACATCCAATCCCGGTGAAAAGATAAAGCTCGACCGGATAATCACCTTTAATATGGTGCAAAAAACAGAAAAAGATTCTGTTCTGGCCAGCACTTATACGGTTGGCCGGCCTTTTCAGGCACAATGTGCTCCGGAAGGTGATCTGATGGATCTATTCCCGCTCCTTGCCGACAAGGACAGCGTTATTATAAAGGTGCCCACCGACACTATTTTTAAGGGCAATGAGGATAAGCGCCCTCCGTTTTTCCCGCAAGGAAGCAATTTGATGATATATCTTAAAATTGAAAAGGTGCAATCATTGGATGAAGCCATGGCCGAGCGTAATAAAGCCCTTGAAGAAGAAAGGGCTGTTACCGCTAAGTTAGCCGAACAGGAAGCCGGAACAGCTGCTACTTATATAGCGGATAATAAATTAGTATTAAAAACAACCGCTTCGGGGCTTAAATATGCAGTTACCAAACCCGCTGTTAAACGCAAGCCATTACCGGGTGATACAGTATATGTAAACTATCTTGGGCGCACACTTGATGGAAAGGTTTTTGATACCAGCATTGAAGCCGAAGCCATAAAAGCAGGCACCAAACAGGAGGGGCGCGCATACGAGCCTATATCATTTGCTTTGGGTAGAGGTGAGGTTATACCGGGATGGGATGAAGGCCTGCAACTGCTGAACGAGGGTTCAAAGGCTACATTTATCATACCGTCAAAGCTCGCATATGGCGAGCGAGGCGCGGGTAATGACATCTCGCCTTACGCTACGTTGCGTTTTGATGTTGAACTGGTTAAAGTGAGCCCGGTTAAACATACTGCAGCTAAAAAGCCAGTAGTTAAAAAGGCAGCCACTACTAAAACCACAACGGTTAAAAAAGCTCCGGCAACGGCTGCTAAAAAACCCGCTGTTAAAAAGCCGTAACGCCTTTTTAATTAAACATAACGAGCTTCCCGTTTTAACGGGGAGCTTTTTTATTTTTGCACTATGATATTAACCGACACGCATACCCATTTGTATTATGAGCAGGATGCAGACAAGCGTGCCGCCCTAATGCAGCGCTGCTTTGATAACGGTATTAGCAGGTTGTTTCTGCCTAATGTGGATATACAATCGGTAAGTAATATTAATGATCTGCTGCAAGCTTACCCGGATGCATGTTTCCCTATGTTGGGCATGCACCCCTGCTCGGTAAAAGGCGATTGGGAAGCTGAACTGGATGCCATAAAAAAAAGTGATGTTGGCCAGATATACGCCATTGGCGAGATAGGCATCGACCTGTATTGGGATAAAACCAATCTGCCCGATCAGGTAAAAGCTTTTAAGAATCAAATAGCCTGGGCCAAGAGCCTCGGGTTACCCATAGTTATCCACTGCCGCGAGGCTTTTAACGAGGTTTTTGAGGTGCTTGAGGAAGAGAAAGACGAGCTTTTGCGCGGCATATTCCATTGCTTCACCGGCAATGCAGAGCAGGCGCGGCGCGCTATTGATCTGGGTTTTTACCTGGGCATTGGCGGAGTGGTTACTTATAAAAACGGCGGGCTCGATAAAATTTTACCTCAAATTGATCTAAGCCATATCGTTTTAGAAACAGATTCTCCGTATCTTTCGCCCGTTCCGCACAGAGGGAAACCCAACGAAAGCTCCTATTTGATATTCATCGCCCAAAAGGTTGCTGAGATTTATCAAACAGACCTGGAAACCGTGGCCGGTATAACTACCGCGAACTCAAAACAGATATTTGGTGTGTGAACCCGCCTGAGAGAAACTAAATTTATTCCGATTAATGAGCCAGATACTTATCATCTATACCGGGGGTACAATAGGTATGATGACCGATCCTGTAACTAAAGTGCTAAGGCCCATCAACTTTGAGCAGATCATGGATAATGTGCCTGAGCTGGAAAAGCTGAACTGTAAGATCAAGGTGCACTCGTTTGATGAGATCATTGATTCATCCAACATGAACCCTGCTATCTGGAGCGAGCTGGCGGGGCTCATCCAGGACAATTATGATGATGTTGATGGTTTTGTTATCCTGCACGGGTCAGACACGATGGCGTTTACCGCATCGGCGTTGAGCTTTATGCTGGAGAACCTGGCTAAACCGATCATCTTCACCGGGTCGCAGTTGCCAATTAGCGCTATACGCACCGATGCCAAGGAAAACCTGATGACGGCCATTGAGATAGCCAACGCGAAAAAGAACGATCACGCGCGCGTGCCCGAGGTTTGTATCTATTTTGATTATAAGCTCTTCCGAGGTAACCGGTCCTTTAAATATAACTCTTCCAAGTTCGAAGCCTTCCGATCGCCTAACTACCCTATACTGGCCGAGTCGGGCGTGCATTTGCGCTTTAGCGTGAATGATATACGCCAACCTAATGATGCGGCTTTAACCGTGCATAATAACCTCGCTAATGATGTGGCCGTGTTGAAGCTATACCCGGGCATTGGGCCCAAGGTGGTTGAGGCCGTTTTAGGTGCCGATGTGCGCGGCATTGTTATGGAAACCTTTGGCGCGGGCAACACCACAACCGACCAATGGTTCATCGACCTGCTTAAGCAGGCTATTGACAGCGGCAAGGTGATCGTCGACATATCGCAGTGTAAGGTGGGTACCGTTGAGCTGGGCCGCTACGAAACCAGCAAACAGCTTAAAGACATTGGCGTAGCCAATGGTTATGACATGACCTACGAAGCCGCCGTTACCAAAATGATGTTCCTGCTGGGCCAATCTCAAGACCCCAAGGAGGTTAAGAACCTGATGGAGGTTGACCTGCGCGGCGAACTGACGGTATCTTAGTTAGCGGTTGTTTTGCTGTTCCAAAAAATATAAAGCCTTAAAATTACGCCGAATTACCAGACGGATTTAACTTTTTGATTATAAGGAACTTTCCATTTCAGAGTGGAACACTTTGGAACGATTTGGAGCACTTTTTTGCATTATTTTTGACTTTTTTGGAGCAAATTTGGAACAGTTTGACTCGTCCTAAAAAAGGTTGACAGATGTTCCTAATATAAAGTTAACTAATTGTTTGCTTGTTTGTCGTGTCAGGATGTGGGGAACGCATAGCGTTGTCCACATCCTGATGCGTTTTTTCT
>Ga0164241_10001003_pt1 | contig 39551 bp, 30 predicted proteins | sample OricomyardsoilBY_FD_108780 | JGI IMG/M metagenome (GOLD analysis project Ga0164241, IMG submission 108780) | Backyard soil microbial communities from Emeryville, California, USA - Original compost - Back yard soil (BY) | ecosystem: Environmental > Terrestrial > Soil > Unclassified | place: USA... | reverse complement strand
GCTCCGGCTCCGGTCAAGTCGGCAGTGCCTGCGTCAGCCAGGCCTCTTATTGCCACGCCGTTTTCTCCACCCCGCCTGCCACTGCCTGATAAGTAGTTGCGCGCGTTCAACGCCGCTCACGAGCATTTACGTATGTCGACGCTTAGCAGACGACTGCTGGTATTTCTGGCTATTTCGAGTGCCGCTCAGCACGCCAACGCGGACAATTTCCAGGCCGCCTACGACCAGGGCATGGAGTGCCTTCAGCAGCTCGACTGCAAGTGCGCGTTGTCTTGGTTCGAGAAAGCACAGGCCCAGGGAGCCCCTGCCGTCGTTTGGTACGAAATTGGAGAGGCGCAGAAGTGTCTTCAACACACTGTCGAGGCAGAGGCGGCCATGGCCCGGTACCTCGCCGAGGATCCCCAAATGTCCAGCTCAACCCGAGCGATGGTGGAGTCCGAACGCGCCCAGCTCGATGATTATCTGGCCAAGCTCGTGATCGAAACCGAGATACCGGGCGCGACCATCAGTGTGGATGATCGCGTCATTGGCAACACCCCTCTGCCGTCGCCCGTGAAGTTGTTGCCCGGCAGGCACGTCGTCACCAAAACCAGGTCGTCCTCTAGCTCACGCCGCGAAATCAGCCTGAAGGAAGGAGAAAGAGCGCGGATTGTCCTTCCGGAGCAGGACGCAAGCGTGCTCAACGTCGTCCGCCCGGTTGCGGGCGTGAGAAACCGTTCGCAGCCGGCGCTCAGGCACGGACCGCCAGCGCGGGGGCACGAGAAGACGAGCTCGCGAGGTTATGTGGGAATCGCAGCCGGTGCTGGCATTGGGGTTGCAGCGGCCGTGCTGCACCTGTTGCAACGCAACGACTACAAAGATTGGCAAGCCAGGGACGCCAGGCTCAGTGCCAATCCGACGGCGGCCGGTGGCATCGAAGCAATGAAGCGAAATGACGAGCTCGCCGACTCCATCTACCGGGAGCGCGTGGCGGCCGCGGTCCTCGGTGTCACCAGCGGCGCTCTCATTGCCGGAGGCGTGGCTTTGCTTGCGTGGGATTCGACGCGGCAGCGCAGCCCGAACGGGCTTCAATCGGCCCGAAGTTGGACCGCCAGTTTGACTGGTTCTTCGGCCGTCGTTGGCTGGAGAAGCACGTGGTGAGTCACCCCTTCAACCCCGGGCCGAAGGTAACTCATGCCCTGCGCTAGCCCCCCTGTTGGCAGGCGAGCGCCGATCGTCCTACTGGCCATGATCGCCTTGGGTTGTTCCGACGATCTGAGGCGGTGGGGTAGTGTGCTGCTACCGGACGCTTCGGGGGGCGTCGCCGATGACAGCTTGAACGTTCGGGGGCATTGGTACGCCTATGGAGACAGCTACGGCTGTCCGGCAACGTGTACGACTATTGGAAAGCACCCTGTACAAGAGTGTACTGAAATCGCTTGGCCGGTGGTCGAACGGTCGGAGTGCGAGCCCTTGGAGAATGCGAGCGAGCACCACTCAGTAACGTCGCACTTTGCAAAGTTCGAACCAGACGACGGAGACAGCATGTGCGCGATGGGCGTAGTCAAACCGCTCCGGCCCTGCGCGAACGACCCTATTGTATGCAACGATGACGGTCTGGACTACGGCAACATGTGGGGTGCTGGCATCGGGTTGGACTTCAACGCAGTCTCCAGCGAGCGCGAGAAGGCACGAGAGCCCTGGGACGCACGAGCCGTGCACATCCGCGGAGTGTCCTTCGATCTCGATTCACGCTGGGACACTTCGCTGATTCGCGTGGGCTTCCCGGTGATGCTGGGCGAAAGCCGAAAACTGCCTTTGGACAAAAGCGCGGTTTTGCGCGAGGGCGTCGTAATCAGGTACGACGGTTCGGTGACGACGTTTGAAGGGACGCCGGTGTCGAAGAAGACGGCTTTGGAGGACGATAGAAGCATCGACCCCGACAATCCCGGGCTACCCGAGCTACCCGAGGGCTCCACCTCGGAGGAGTACCCCGGCGGCTCGCCCACTTGGAAGTTGCCGGTGTCGGCCGGTCACAACCAGATCGAGTGGTCGGACGTCTCATCGCCGGAAAAGACATTCTACGGCGATTTCAACGCCTCTCTCCTGATGGGGATCCAGTTTCAGGTGCATACGAGCGACGACTTCACGACGCCTCAACCCTTCTTCTTCTGTGTAAGAAACTTCAGCTTCCTACGCTGACCGACAGGGCCTAATCCAAGCCCTGGCTTGGATTGGCGGGCAGCATGCGGCCGGGGGTGAAGGCTTTGTTCGGGTCGATGACGATGACCTTGGAGAAGTGCGTGAGGCGTTGGGCGAGCTTTTCGGCGTCGCCGGCGACCACGACGACGAGGTGGTCGTTGCTGAAGAATTTGCCGGCCTTGGCCATCGCGGTCGCGCCGTCGGTGTTGCGCACGGCCTTGCGGTACTCGTCGTAGTAGTCGTCGGGCAGCGACAGCACGCTCAGCTTGGCGGCCATGTCGGCTAACGCACCGACGGTCTCGGTCTTGAACAAGAAGCTGTCCGACAAGTAGCGCGTCGCAGTTTCGACTTCGGCGGGCGTGGGCGGCTGTTGCGTCATGCGCTGCAGGTTGTCGAGCAGGGCTTGCACGGTGAGCGGCGCCTTTTCGGTTTGAGTGCCGGCCGACAGCACGATGGGCACCGGGCTGTGCGCGGTCTCGTCGACGAAGGAGCCGGTGGAATAAGCGAGAGAGCGCTTTTCGCGCACGTCGAGGAACAAGCGTCCCGCGACGCCGCCACCCAGCACCTGATTCAAAACCGCCAGGCTGGCCCAATCGGGCGTCTGCCGGTCGGGGCCCAAACGTCCGACCATGACCTGGGCCTGGCCGCTGCCGGGGCGGTCCACCAAGTACAGGTGACGCTCGGCGTCGGGCATGGGTGCGCTGAAGCGCGGAGCCTCGGGCTTTTCGCCTTGCCAACCGCTGAAGGCGCGCTCGGCCGCCTTCGCGAAGGCGTCGATGTCGACGTCGCCCGCCGCGATCAGGGTCGCGTTTTTGGGCGTCATGTTGGCTTTGTGCCAGGCCTTGCAATCCGCGAGCGTGAGCTTGGCCAGCTCGTCGGGTAGCGCGGCGTAGCGCGAGTAGGGGTGGATCGACGTCGGGGTTTCGAATAGCTCGCGGTACAGAATCATCGACGCCGCGAAGCTGGCCCTCGATTTGGCGAGGGCGCGCACCTGCTCCACCTCGCGCGTGCGCAGCTTGCCGAACTCCTTGGCGTCGAAGCGCGGCTTCATCGCCACCGCGGACAAGATATCGAGCGCCGGATCGAGATCACCGGTCGTGACCGCCAACGAGATACGCGTCGAGTCGCGATCCGTGCCGACGTTGAGATCGGCACCCAACGACTCTGCATGCTCGAGCAAGGCGTCCGTCGTCCACGGACCCGCGCCGCCGACCTTGGTCAGCTCGCCGGCGACACCGGCCACGCCGGGCTTCGCGCCGTCGCCGGCGCTGCCGGAATGAAACAAAAGCCGCAGCTCGACGATTGGCAGCGTTTTGCGCGAAATGACCGCGATTTGCAGGCCACTTGCCAGCGTGCGGTGAGCGATGGCCGGAAAATTGGCGGTCGGCGTGATGCCAGAAGCCGGCGCCACCGACAGCGGATCCTGGGCGGGGGCGGACGGCGGTGGCGTCGGCGCGACGGTCGCCTGTTGGGGCTCGACGGGGCCGGGGGCGGGGGCGGCGCTGCAGGCGAACAGACCCACGGCGAACAAACTGGACAGGCGCTTCACGGCTTGGCTCCTTTGGCAGCGACGGGAGGTTTGGGGGCGGCCACGGGGGCGGCGGTTTGGGCGGGGGCGGGCTTTGCAGACGGAGCGGGCGTGGCGGTTGGAGCGGGCGTGGCGGTTGGAGCGGGTGGGACGGGCGGAGCCTTCGGTGCGTCCACGGGGAGGACCTCGACCAGTTGGCGGCGCTCGGCGCCGAGGTACTTCTTGACCGCCTTCTGGATGTCTTCGGCGGTGACGGCTTGATAGTGCGCAAGCTCGCGCGCCAAAAGGCGAGCGTCGCCGTAGCACGACTCGTATTGACCGAGCTGCGTCGCGCGGCTGAGGTTCGTTTGCAGGCCGAACACGAACGAGCTGCGAATGCGCCGCTTCACCTTGGCCAGCTCGGCGGCGGGGGCGGGCTGATTGGCTAGCTTTTCGAGCTCGGCTTCGACCAGTTTTTCGACGACGGGTAGCTTGGCGTTTTCGGTCAGCACCGCCGTGACGGCGAGCTCGTCGGGGCCGACGTAATCGCGCGTCCAGGCTGAAACTTGCTGCGCGACCGCTTTGTCACGCACGAGCAGCTTTTCGAGCCGCGAGCTGTCACCGTCGGCCAAGAGCGAGACCGCCAGCTCGAGCGCATAGTGCTCGGGCGTGTGCGACTTCGGGATCAGGAATCCGAAGTAGAAGCCTGGCGTCTTGGCGTTGGTGTCGTTCACTACGTCTTTGCGCGGCGTCACCTTCGCGGGCATCTCGGGCAAGACCGCGCGCGGCGGCACCGGCTTGCTGATGTTGCCGAAGTACTGGCGCGCGAGCTTGACGGCTTCGTCACGATCGAAGTCGCCGGCCACCGTGAGCACGGCGTTCTTGGGCGCGTAGTGCGAATCGTAAAAGGTTTTGACCCACTCGAGCTTGGCCGCGTCGAGATCTTGCATGCTGCCGATGGTGGGGCGCGTGTACGGCGGGTACTCGGCGAAAATCAGCTCGCCCAGGCGCAAGAGGCCCGTCTTGTAGGCGCTGTTTTCGTAGCTCATGCGGTATTCTTCTTTGACCACCGCGCGCTGGTTTTCGAAGTTCTCGGCGTTGACGGCGAGCGCGCGCATGCGATCGGCCTCGAGCCACATCGCCAGCGGTAGCTCGGTCGAAGGCAGCACCTCGAAGTAGTTGGTGCGATCGGCGGAGGTCGTGCCGTTCAGCTGACCGCCGCGCTCGGAGATGAACGTGAAGTGCTGGCCCTTGGCCACGTGCTCGCTGCCTTGGAACATCATGTGCTCGAACAAATGCGCAAACCCGCTTTGGCCCGGGCCTTCGTCGCGCGAGCCCACGCCGTAGGTGACCGAAACGGCGACCGTCTTGGCGCTGTTGTCGGACGCGAGCACGACGCGCAGCCCGTTTTCGAGCGTGAGCCGTTCGATGCCTTGGCCAAAGCGCTCGAGCGATGCGAGCGCCGGGTCCGAGACCGGCGCCGCGACGCGTGCGGCAGGCGGAGCCGTAGGCGTGGCCGCGGGGCCACGCGGGGCAAAGGCTACCGATGTGTCGGCGGCGCGGGCGGATGGAGCGCGTAACGTCCACGACGCCCATCCGGCAAAGCCGGCGACAACCGGACCAAGACCGAGACCGAGGGGGAAAAGCAGGAGTGAGGGGCGGAGCGCCCGTCGCTTGGCTGGCATGGGCGTGGGATCTACCACGGCCGCTCGAAATAACCGCTTCCTTAAGTGAAGCCCGAAGTGAAGCCCGAGCAGGCTGTGAGCGCGGGACTGCGCTATGTTTGAAGTCTCCCTCATGTTCGTTTTGCTGGGTCCAAGCTTCGCGGGCGGCGAGGCTGATTACCAACGCCTGTCCAAGGTGACGGGCATGGTCGCGTATGACCTGCGCGCGCGGCTGAAGGCCGGCATGTGGGGGCTGGTCAAAGCGCTGGCCGACGAGACCGAGGCGCAGCGCCTCGCCGACGCGCTGGCGGCGGAAGGCTTTCCAATCGTCGTCGTGCCGCGTGAGGTGGCGACCGACCCGGAGCGGCCGATTGTGGGCCTGAAGGCGCTTTCGATCGACGACTCGCAGCTGACCTTGCAATTGCGCGAACGCTCCATGAGCGTACCGGTGGCAGCGCTGTGCTGCATCGTGCGCGGAGAGGCTCAGGTTGGCAAAGGGGGTGCGGCGCGGGCCGCGGGCGGTACCAGCAGCTCCACATTTCGCGCGGTCGTGCCCGACGCCAATGATCTCCAGGTTTTCCGCGAGTCCATGCCGCAGACCAGCTTCGAAGCGTTCGCGGCGGCTGACCTGCACTTTCACTCCGTGACCTGGATCGCGCGCATCGACGCGCGTTCGTTCGATTTTCGCGCGCTCGGAATTGCCGCCGCCAGCCCTGCCGGCGCGCTCGACACGCTGGTCGACCGCCTGGCGTTACTAGGCCGAGTGCGCGTCGATCGCGCCGCGCGCGCTTCTAGTGTTTCGAGCTTCACGCAACAGGCGGCCAAAGGCGTGGGGGCGCACTCGATGCCGTCGTCGATGCCACATTCACAGCGCGCCCGAGAAATTTCCGGGGACGAGCGCTTCGATCCGTATTCGCGAGTGGTGGGCGAGGCCGAGCGCTTGCTGGCGGCTCAGGTAGCTGCGCACAAAGCCTAGCCGCTGGTCATCTCGGCGCTTTTGGGTTCCGGCGGCAGCTTCGCCATTCGCGGGCCCTTACTGGATGATGCCCCTTACGAAACCAACCAGCTCTTGGTTACCCGGTTTCGTCGCCAGATTGGGCGGCAGTTTGCGCAAGAACAACCGTACGTTGCAGGTGGCGCTGGCCCGTGGCGACACCTCGACGCTGCTCTTCGTGCCAACCTCGACCCAAGGTCGTCGCCGGGTTGCGGCGTCGTAGGCGGAGGCGATCGACACGATTGCGTGCGACGCGTCGGTGACGACCTTGATCAGGACCATGCCGTCGTTGACGCTGGCCACCCAACCTTCGAGGCTTTCCACGGTCGCCTCGACGGCTTTGGGCTCGTACGCCTGGTCGTGGGCGAACCAGACGATGGGCTGCCAGACGTTGAGCTTCAGCGTCGAGCCCGGCAACAGCTTGGGCGTGCCGGGAAAGAACGTGAGCCCGGCGCCCGACGCCACTCGATGCACCTCGGCGACGCTGACGTGCAGCGGCGCCGAAGTGGAGTTCGCGAGCGTGTACGTGATCTCCACCGAACGGCGCGCCGTATCGAGGCGAAAGCGCTTGGTCACGCCGCCGTCGGCGCTCGGTCTCGTGCCGGCGGGCCCGCCCGCCCTCAGAACCAAAGTGCTGCCCTCGAGCTCCGGCGTGTAATTTTCCGGCTTCGTAGCGGGGGCGATCAGCGCGTCTTTGCCGTCGAGGGCGAGGCGCACGGCGCTACCGCTGCGTGGGTCGACCACGAGCTCGAGGCCTCCACCCGCGAACGAATAGAGGCCTTCTTTCGTCAAATCCGGCGTCCCGGGCAGGCGCGGCACGAGCGACGGCGCCACCGTGGTCGCCGAGCCGGTTGCCGCGACCGGCGCTGGCTCGCCCGCGAGCGCCGATAGCGCTGGACTGGCTACCAGCGGCAGCTCGGGGCTGCCGCTGTATTCGGGCGCCCGGCTCTGCACGTCGAGCGGCGGGCGGTGCGAGCAGCCGAGAGCTAGACCTGTTCCCAGCGCCGCGAGCCCGACGAGCGCTCGACCGCGTCGAGCACGCGTTGGTTCGCCACGCCGTCTTCGAAGTTGGGCGTCGGCAATGCCTGCGTTTTCACCGCCGAAAGCAGGTCGGCCACGGTGTGCGTGAACGAGTGCTCGTACCCGATAATATGCCCTGGTGGCCACCACGCTCGAACATACGGGTGTTTCGCGTCGGTGGCGAGGATGGTGCGGAAACCCGAGTCTTTACCCTCTTCGACGTACAGCTCGAGCTCGTTCATTCGCTCGAGATTGAACGCGATGCTGCCCTTGCTGCCGTTGATTTCGAAGGTGTTGTAATTCTTGCGGCCGGTGGCGAAGCGTGAGGCTTCGACGCTGCCGAGCGCGCCGTTCTGGAAGCGAAGGTGGGCGTAGGCGGCGTCGTCGACGTCGACCTTGCCGGTGCCTTTGCCGTCGGGCAGGGGCCGCTCGTTGATGAACGTCTTCAGAAAGCCGCTCACTTCCGCGATTTCACCGACCAAAAACCTTGCCAAATCGAGGGAATGCGAGCCGATGTCGCCGAGCGCGCCCGAGCCGGCGCGCGACTTTTCGAGCCGCCAGACGCGCGGGAACTGCGGATCGACGATCCAGTCTTGCAAGTAGCTGCCGCGGAAATGGTGAATCGTGCCGATACGGCCTTCGTTGATCAGCTCCTTGGCCAACGCGACCGCGGGGACGCGCCGGTAGTTGTGGCAGAGCATGTGCAACACGCCCGCGCGCTTGACCGCGGCCAGCATCTGCTCGGCCTCGGGCAAGGTGTTGGCGAGCGGCTTCTCGCAGAACACGACCTTCTTGGCTTCAGCCGCGGCGAGCGCGATCGGCAAATGCGAATCGCCCGGCGTGCAGATGTCGATGATGTCGATGTCCTTGCGCGCGACCACGTCTTCCCAACGCGTGGCGTGCTCTTCCCAGCCCAGAGAGCCGGCCGCCTTTTTGACGTCGGCCTCGTTGCGCCCGCACACGACCTTCAGCACGGCCTCGTTGCCCGTGTCGAAGAAGCGCCCGACCTGGCGCCAGGCGTTCGAGTGGGCGCGGCCCATGAACTGGTAACCGATCAACGCGACGTTCAGCTTCGCCATGCTTTTCTCCAGAGGGCGTTCCTAGAACCGCCCAGACGATATGTCTTAGACTGGCGGGACCCCCTAAGTCACGAATTTGCCCCAGAAATTGGAGTATTTTTCGTAACTTTTGCAATATCGGCGCACCGGCCTCGACCGCTGAAATCGGCCCGCGGCGGGCGAGCAGGAATGGGGCAGGAATTTTCTCCAGGGGATTGGGCCGGCCGTCGCTTGTGGGACTGGTTCCAGGTGATAGGGGTGTGGCATGTCGCGTTTTAGTGGTTGGGCGCTGTCGGCCGCGTTGCTGCTCGCGCTGGGAGCTTGCATCAAGAAGCGGCCGCCCGCGGAGCCCGCGCCCTCCGCGCCCTCCGCGCCCGCGGCGCAAACCAGCGGGTCCGCTGAGGCGCCCACGGGCAAATACGGTCAAGTGCAGGGCGTCGAGCTGTCGGGCGGCATCAAGGCCTTCGCGTTGCAGGGCAAGACCGAGCGCGCGAGTGTCAGCATGGTGCCGGTAGACGGGCAGCCCTTCCACGAAGCTCTGCGCGCCGAGGTCAAGGAGAAATCGGGCAACACCTGGGACGTGCAGGTGGCGACGCGCGTCGCGAAGCCCGTGACGTACGGCGATGTGATCTTGGCGACGTTCTACGTCAAGGCCGAGGCGAGCCGGCAAGAGAGCGGTGAGGCCCAGACCGAGCTGGTGATGGAGCTCGCGCGACCGCCGTGGGCCAAATCCGTCGAGTACCCGGTGCGCGTGGGCCACGACTGGTCGAAAATTTACGTGCGTTTCAAGGCCGAGCGGTCGTATGCGGCCGGTGAAGCGCAGCTGATTTTTCGCCTCGGCTATGCGCCGCAAACCTTGCAAATCGGGGGCGTAACGGTCGAAAACTTCGGAAAGCAGCTGGTCTTGGCCGACCTGCCGACGACCAAGATCACGTACCCGGGCATGGCCGCTGACGCGCCCTGGCGCAAGGCTGCGGCCGACCGCATCGAGCAGCTGCGCAAACGCGAGCTGGCCATCGTGGTGCAAGACAAGGCCGGTAGACCCGTGGCGGGCGCGGAAGTCGTCGTGCACCAAACCCGGCAGGCCTTCGGATTCGGCTCCGCCGTGGTGGCGCAGACGCTGCTCGGCAAAGGTAACGAGCGCTACAAGGAGCTGACGGCCGAGCTGTTCAACACCGCGGTCTTCGAGAACAACCTGAAATGGCAGCCGCTCGACGGTGACTGGGGTAGCGGCTGGACGGTCGACGTGGCGTCCAAGGGCGCGGACTGGCTGAGCGCTCACGGTATCCAGACCCGCGGCCACGTGCTGGTCTGGCCGAGCTGGCGCAACCTGCCGCGATCGCTGAAGCGCCTGGAAAAAGAGCCGGTCAAGCTGCGCGCGGCCGTCAACGCCCACGTGACCGAGCTGGCGACGGCCATGCGTGGCAAGCTCGTGCACTGGGACGTGTTGAACGAGCCGTTCGACAACCACGACTTGATGGACCTGTTCGGCGACGACGTGATGGTCGAGTGGTTCAAGGCCGCGCGCGCCGCCGACCCGAACGCGAAGCTGTTCATCAACGACTACGCAATTCTGTCGGGCGGCGGTGGCGATACACCGCACCGCGATCACTACGAAAAGACGATCAAGTTTCTGATTGATCACGGCGTGCCGTTCGACGGCATCGGCATGCAAGGTCACTTTGGTGCCGCGCTGACCGGCCCCGAGGACCTGCTCCAGTTGCTCGACCGCTACGCCAAGCTCGGCAAGCAGATCTGGATCACCGAGTACGACGTGGAGCTCGAGGACGAAGCCCTCGCCGGCCAATTCACGCGCGACTTCTACACCACGCTGTTCAGCCACCCCGCGGTCGGCGGTATCTTGATGTGGGGGTTCTGGGACGGGGCTCACTGGCGCCGCAACGCGCCCTTGTACCGCAAGGATTGGTCGCTGAAGCCGGCGGGCGAGGCGTATCGAGATTTGGTGCTCAAGGCCTGGCGCACCGATGAAGTCGCCAAGACGGACGCCGCCGGTACCTACAAAACACGCGCATTCTTGGGCAAATATGCGCTCAAGGTATCGAGCGGCGGGCAAAGCAAGACGATCGAGGTGGAGCTCTTGCCCGCCGGTGGTCCCGTCGTGCTCAAGCTCGACTGAAGTATCGCCCGTCTGCTAGTCAGACGCGGGTTGATACTGCTGACCTGGCTGTCGAGGCTGAGCTCGCTCAGAAATTCCCTGCTGCTAGGCGTTCCGGTGTTCGCGTCCGCGTGCCTGCTGTTCGCGATCGAGCCGATGCTCGCTAAATTGCTGCTGCCGACCCTCGGCGGCAGCCCCGCGACCTGGGCGGCTTGTCTGGTGGCGTTTCAGCTGCTCCTGCTAGGCGGTTATGCGTACGCTCATTGGGGGGCGCGCTTCCTGAGCGTTCGCGGCCAGGCGGTGGTGCACGCGCTGCTACTGCTGCTGGCCGCAGGCGCTTCGTTCCAGGCGCGCTTGGGCGCAACCCCCGAGCTGGACGGGCTGCCTTTGGGCCTCGCCGTTCCATGGTTCGTGCTGCGGCGCATCGGGGCGCCGTTCGTGGTTTTGGCGAGCACGGCGCCGTTGCTGGCGCGTTGGGCGCGACCGTTGGCGCGCTCGGGGCACGCGCTGTACTCGGTCTCCAACGCCGGCGCCCTGTGCGGGTTGTTGGCGTACCCGTTGCTGCTCGAGCGCTTCGTGGCGCTGCCGGTCCAATTCTCGTTGTGGGCGGCGGGCTTCTTGTTGTTCGGCTTGAGCTTGCTACCGGTGTGCGCCATCGTCGCGCGCCGCGCCGACGATTCGGCGCCGCCAATCGTGGTGGGGCTGCGCCTGCCGCTGGGGCGTCGGCTGCATTGGCTGGCGTGTGCGGCGGTGCCGAGCGCGTTGCTCTTGGCGGTCACCAGCTACATCAGCGTGGACGTAGCGGCGACGCCGCTTTTGTGGGTGGTGCCGCTGGCGCTGTACTTGGGCTCGTTCATCGTTGCGTTCAGCGAGCTCAACCGTGTGGTGCGCGGACCTGCGCTGGTCATGTGGCTGACGGGCTCGCTGTGGTTGTCGCTGAATGCGTTCGCGCAAGGCGCGGTGTCTTTGCTCAGCCAGGTGACGCCGGCTTTGCTGGCGCTGAGCGGGGCGTCGCTGCTGTGTCACGGTGAGCTTTCGCGCGGGCGGCCCGGTGACGACGAACCGACCGGCTACTTCTTGATCCTGGCCAGCGGTGGCGTGCTGGGCGGGGCCTTCGTAAGCCTGTTGGCGCCCCTTCTCTTCGCCGATTTTTACGAGCTCGAGGTCGCTTCTGTCGCCACGTTCGTCGTCCTGCTGGTCGGGCTGCGACGGCGCGATGCGACAGCGTTTTCGCGCTCAGCTCGGCGACTGGTCTACTTGGGCTGCGGGCTTTGTTTGCCGTTGCTAGGTGCGGAGACTTGGCTGCGGCACGGCGACGGTGTGCGCGGTGGGCACGTGGTCGAGCGGGTACGCGGCTTTTTGGGGCCGCTGCGCGTGGTGGACGTGGCGGAGGGCAGGGTCCTGACGCATGGCCGCATCCAGCACGGCATGCAGCTGCGCGGCCCGCAGCGGCGCGTGGCGACGATGTACTTCGGTGCGGGTACGGGCGTGCAGCGCGTCTTGGACGGTGTGCGACTCGAACGGCCGCGCCGGCTAGGCGTCGTGGGGCTCGGGGTGGGCACGCTGGCCAGCTACGGGCGGCGCGGCGATACACTGCGTTTCTACGAGCTCGACGCGAACGTGATCGATCTGGCGCGCCGCGACTTCACGTTCCTGCGTGACTCGGCGGCGCAGGTGACGGTCGTGCTCGGGGACGGACGGCTCGCGCTGGCGCGGGAAGCGCCGCACGCGTTCGACGTGCTGGTGCTGGACGCTTTTTCGAGTGACGCGGTGCCGGTGCATCTGCTGACCCGGCAAGCGTTCGATATTTATGCGGAGCAGCTGGGGCCGGCAGGCGTGTTGCTGGCCAACGTCTCCAATCGACATTTGGCGATCGAGCGGGTGGTCCGCGCCGGGGCGCGCGCCGTGGGTTTGTCGTGCGTGGTGGTGGAGACGCAAAAAAGCGCCCGCGGGCACGGGGTTCACGTGGTGTGGGCGGTGATGGCGCGCGATGCCACGCTCGTCTCGCAGCTGCTCGGCGACCTGCCGCTCAAAGCCGAAACCGAGCCGGACGTGCTGTGGACCGATAGCCGCGCCAGCGTGCTCTCCGTCTTGCGCTGAGCCCTTCCCCGTCGGCACTCATCACGTCCTGGGCTGCCAAATTGCAGCCTGAATCGCAGAAGCTTGCGTGCCGGCGCCAGGCCAATGATTGCAGACGCTCTTGTGGCGGCGCCGGGCCGTTGGCGGACGAGCGAGACCGAATCAACAGGAAGGCGGTCCGCCTGCCTGTTATCTCGCCTGCACATCGAGACCTTGATTCGCCACGGAAGCTTCTGCGATTGGAGCTGCGATTGGGCAGCCCACGCATTGAGTGGAGGCGTTATGGCGTGGGGCACTCGGGGGCGGTGCGGCCGAGACGACACAGCTCGGCGCCGCGCTTCTCGAGTGCTGCGGCGCTGGTCGGATTGTTGGCAAGCTCGGTGCCAGCGCGATACTTGGCGGCCAACACGAAGCAAGCGTGCGCCGAGCCGGCCTCGCACTGCGCGACCAGGTGCGTCAACGCGATGCGCCGGAATCGTTTGGCTTGCTCGAGATCGGCCGGCCCCGTCGTGCCGGTTTCGAGCGCGAGGGCGGCGCGTGCGCACGAGTCGAAGTCTTTCTTCTGATCGCAGATCATTTCGGCTCTGAGCAGCGCCTCGCGCGTTGCGGGGATGTCGAGCGCAGGGGGAGCGATCACGGCGGCGGGAGCGGGAGCCGAGGAGGGAGCGGGGGCCGAGGAGGGAGCGGGGGCCGAGGAGGGAGCGGGGGAGGTGGGCACGGGCACGGGCACGGGCACGTTGGAGACTTCGGCGGCGGGGGAGTCAGGCACGGGCACGGGCACGTTCGAGACGACGGCGGGGGGGGCGGGAGCGGGGGCTCGAGGGGCACCCATCAGGGCTGCGATGGCGCCGCCGGCACCGCCCACTGCGATGCCGATGCCGGTGGTCCAGCGCATGCCGTTCACGCAGCGAGCCCCTGACGGAGCAAGAGCGCCTGCGGATCGGGCTTTCGACCCATGAACGTGACGAACAGGTCCATGGGATCGCGAGCGTCACCTTGCGACAAGATGGCGTCGCGGAAAGCGCGACCTACCGTGGGATTGAAGATGCCTTCGCGCTTGAAACGACCGAACGCGTCGGCGTCGAGCACCTCTGCCCACTTGTACGAATAGTAGCCGGCGGCGTAGCCGACCGGGTGCGAGAACAAGTGCAGGAAGCCGGCCAGCATGCCGTAGTCTTTCGGCAACTCGCTGGCGGCGTACTGCTGCAAAATGCGGTTGCCGTAGTCCATCACGTCGCCGTCTTTGCCTTCAGCGTAGTCGATGTGCAGGGCTAGATCGACGGCCGCGAAGCCCAGCTGCCGCATCTGCATGCTGGCGGCGCGAAAAGTGCGCGTGGCGTTCAGTCGTTCTAGAAGCGCTTCAGGAAGTGGCGCACCGGTTTCGTAGTGACCCGCGAACAGGTTCAGCGCCTCACGCTCCGAGCACCAGTTTTCCATGATCTGCGACGGTAGCTCGACGAAGTCTTGCGCTACACGCGTGCCGGCCAAGCTGCGCACGTTCACGCGGCTGAGGCAGTGGTGCAACAGGTGCCCGAACTCGTGAAACAGCGTCTCGACGTCGCGGTGCAGCAGCAGCGACGGCTTGCCGCCGGAGGGCGGGCTGGAGTTGCAGCAGAACACGGCCAGGTTCGGCGCCGGTGGCACCGAAGCCAGCAGGCCGTGCATCCACGCGCCGCCGCGCTTGTTCTCGCGCGGGTACAGGTCGACGTGAAAGATGCCGAGCCGCGCGCCGCCTTCGTCTTGGATCTCGTACGTGGTCACGTTGGGGTCCCAAACCGGCACGCCCGACAGCTGCACGATCTTCACGCCGTACAATCGCTGCGCCACGTCGAACGCGCCTTGCAGCGCGCGCTCGGCCGGAAAGTAAGCGCGCAGCTCTTCTTCATCGAGCTCGAAACGCGCCTTTCTCAGCTTTTCGACGTAGTAGCCGACGTCCCACGGGGCGAGCGGCAGCTTGGCCCCCAGCGACGCCGCGAACTCGGCCAGCTCTTGATTCTCACGCTCGAACGCGGGCAGTGATTTCTGGGTCAAATCGTCGATGAAACGCTTGGCGCTCTGGCCGTCCTTGGCCATGCGATCGTCGGTGACCAGGTCCGCAAAGTCCTTGAAGCCGAGCAGGTTGGCGCGCGCGCGGCGCAGCTCTAGCAGCTTGCCGACGAGGCCGCGATTGTCATGCTCACCGCTCGTGCCGCGGGCGTTGAAAGCGGTCCAAATGTCGCGGCGTAGGTCGGCGTCGTCGGCGTAGGTCAAGACGGCCGTGACGCTGGGTGCCTGCAAGGTGAAGCGATAGCCGGTTTTGCCTTTCGAAACCGCGGAGTCGCGCGCCATGGATCGGGCGGATTCGGGTAGACCGGCGAGGCGCGCCTCGTCTTCGATCAGCAGCTCGAAGGCGTTGGTGGCATCGAGCACGTTTTGCGAGAAGCGGGTGGTAACGACGCTGAGCTCGGCGTCGAGCTGCTGCAGCTTCTCTTTATCGGCGGGTGAGAGCTGTGCGCCCTGGCGGCGAAAGTCGGCCAGCGTTTTGTCGAGCAGGCGGCGCCGCGTTGGCTCGAGTGTCGCGGCCTCGGGTGTCTCCGATAGCTCGCGCAGGGCGCGATACAGGCCGTCGCGTAGCGCGATGCTGGACCAGAAGGCGCTCACGCTGGGCAGCACGCGGTTGTACGCCTCGCGCAGCGCCGGCGTCGTGGCCACGCTCTCCAGGTGCTCGACCACGCTCATCGATAGCTCCAGCTGCTCGGTGGCGGTTTCGAGAGCGCCCAGCGTTGCCGCGTACGTACGTGGCGCTTTTTCGATGGCGTCGAGCGCGGCTTCGGACTTTGCGATCAACGCCTGGATGGCTGGTTCGACGTGCTCGGCCGAAATGCGATCGAAGGGGACGTCGAGGGTTTGCTGGCCGACGGTGAGCAGAGGGTTTTCCATGCGCGCGTTGGTTATAGCAACCAGATCGCGACCCATCACCAAAACGCATGCGCTTCCATGAGATAACTCGATTGGACCGGCTTCTATCCGCTCACTACGCTGAGCGGAATGAGGTTACGGGCATCCACGGGCTGGGCGGCTACGGTGCTGTTGGCGGCGGTTGGATGCGGCCAGACGAGCGGTATGACCGACGCGGGTTCGGGGGCCGGGTCGGGAGGGGGGGGTGACGGGCCGCCGGTCATGAGCCTCGACTTTGCTCGGAGTGGAACCCGAGTGCGGGCGCTTGGCTACTCGTCCAACGAAGCGCGGGTGTTTCGAACCTTTCACGACCAAGAGCTCGGGTTCGACTGCACGTTCGTGTCCGACGAGGCAGGCCGTGACCAGCGTTGCGTGCCGACGCCCGAGGTGACGATGGTGTACACGGACGCGAGCTGCACGGAGCCGGCGGCGTGGGCGGATGGACCGCAACGTCCCTTGGCCGTCGGCGAAGCGGTGCGCGGCGGGGGCTCCGACGAACTGACTTGCCCGGGCGACGCCCCGCTCCACCGGGACGCCTATCGTGTCGGCGAGCGCTTGCGCGAAGAGTCCATCGGAGGGTCGCCGAACGGCCTCTTTCAGCTTTATGGCGGCCGGTGCCAAGCCGCTTCACCGCCGGCCAAGATCTTTCCGGCCGTGGTTCGCCTGATCCCGATACCGGAAGGCGAGCTGGCGCGCGGTCACCGGGCCCGCGTCGACGTAGGCGGCGGCCTGGCGCTGACACGCTTGCTCGCCGACGATGGCGCTGAGGTCACGCTCGGCGTCACGGGAACGGATGGAACCGCGTGCGCGTTTCAACGTGACGGCGAGTGCGTGCCGGAGCCGATCGCTCGCCCTGCATCGCTGTTGTCCGACAAATTCTACACGGCGTTGAACGCCGATTGCAGCGCGCCGGCGTTCGACATGCCGTACCAGCTCGCCTGTGGCGTGCCCAAATACGGAGTGGACGACGACGGGGGGCGACCCCGCGTGCGGGCGATGGCGCCGGCGGCGGCGGTCTTCGGCCTGGACCTCATCGTGCCGGTGACCGAGCCTATCAGCTACAGCTGCGCGCCCAAGGAGGTCGCGACCTACGCCTGGGTTGCGGCACCGGGGCAAGACGTCAGCGGGACCTTCCCGGCTGCCAGCACGCTGCGACGAGGAGCGGGCCCGCTGCACGTGGATTGGTGGAGCGTGAATCAGCGTGCGCTGCTTCCGATCGGTGCCGACCCTGGCCAAGGGCCTTGGGGTAGCGTGCCGACGGCCCAGTTCGTCGACACCTCTGGACGAGCGTGCGATGTCGTGACCGCGGCCGACGGGACGCTTCACTGCGTCACCGCCGAGCAGCGGGCCTCGGACGCCGACCCGTCTACCTTGCCCGAGGTCTTCGCGTTCAGCTACTGACGCTCAACGGCGGCGTAGCTGCTCGAGCAGGCTCGCGGCGCGCGCGCTCACGGCCGCCTCGCCATTGACCGTCGCGTATTCGAGCTTGCCTTCGCTGAAGCGCCCGAGCTCGGTCGTGACTTCGCTGGCGTCCAAGCTTTCGTCGGCGACGACGCTCAGAATGTGCGTCTCTTCTTCGAGCTCGAGGACTTCCGAGTGCGAGACGACGACGTGCTTACGGCTGGCGAGCGGCTGCGAGAAGGAAAGCGTGGTCGGGGCCTCGCTCTCCTCGAGCACCGAAATGAGGCGTAAGCCTTGGGTTTCCAGGAACGGAATCGACTTGGCGTCGGCCATGGCCGCGCCCAGCTCGTCACCGACGCTGACCGCGAAGAAATCGCGGAGCTGAGCGCGAGCGAGGTCGAGCAGCACACCGGGCGGTTGTTCCTTGGGACCCAAGGTGGTGATGCGGCTGTCGCCCGGGCCGAGCGCGTTCACGGCCGTCACGCCCACCCCGCCGGGGTGAGAATAGACGAGCAGAGCTCGCTCGATGACCCGCGTCGAACGATTGCTGACGGTGAGGTCGGTGCCGTCGGTGGACAAAATCAGCGGCGAAGGCGCGCCATTGAGCGCAAAGTCGAGCGTCGCGGCGGCTGCGTTAGGAGCCTCGGCCCGCGACGACCCCGGCGCGCGCACGCCAAGGCCGCCGAACGCTCGCCAACCGCCCCACTCCGTCGAGACATCCGTGGCGGCGACGTCCTCGGCGCTGAGAAGCTCGAACGGCCAACGCCCGCCGTTGGCCGTCGGCTGGACGGCAGGAAAGTCGTGCTCGATGGGCGACCATTCTCCGTTCGTCACATCGAGCTCCGCCGTGAGCTCGTGCTCCGAGCCGAGCGACCCCTGAAACAGCACCGCGAGATCGACCTTGGCGCGATCGCCCCCGTCCGTGGGCGGCAACGGGGCGCCGGCATCACCGTGCGCGACGTAGCTGGGGACGTCTTGCTGCGGGCTGGCAGAGAGGAACAACCCCGACGAGGCCTGCACGGTCGTAATGGTCGTCACTTGAACGACGTCCACCTCCGCGGCGCCGACGTCCGATTTCGGCGCCGCGTTCGTGCTGCAGCCGCCGAGGACCAACGAAAAGCCCCAGCCAATGGCGCCCGCTAGCCGCAAAGCTCTCATCCAGCGGTATAGTATCCGATGCGCGGCCCGCCTAAAACCCTATGCACGCCGCGCATGGATACCCATAGCGAGAGCGCATGAACCTCGAACGCCTCGAGCTCTTTCTGAAGATTGTCGACACCGGCTCGGTAAGCGGCGCCGGGCGTGAGGCGAACCTGACGCAGCCGGCCGTGAGTCGCAGCCTCAAGTTGTTGGAAGAGGAGCTGGGCGCAGATCTGTTCGACCGGCAAGGGCGCGGCTTGCTGCTGACGGCGGCCGGCCGTGCGCTCATTCCGTGCGCGCGCCAGCTGGTGCGCGATACCGAGCGCGTTCGCTTACAGGTTCAGCGCGCAGCAGATGACGCCTATTTCGACCTGCGGGTGGGCGCGGTCGACAGCCTGGGTACGCACGTGCTGCCCGCTTGCCTCAGTCGGTTGCAAGCCGAGCACCCGGACCTGAAGCTCAAGTTGTGGATGGCCCGCACGCAAAGCCTGCTGGAGCGCGTCGAGCGCGGCTCGCTGGACTTGGCCTTCGTCGCTTACTCGGGGCCGCCGTCGGAGCGGGCCACGCGCATCGGCACGTACGGCCTCAAATATTACGGAAAAAAGTCGCGCTTTGCGTCGCTCGGCGGGTTCACCTCCGAGCTTCAGCTGGCACAACTGCCGGTGGTCGAGATCGAAGCGCTGCCGGGCCAGCCCACGCTGATTCACGCCGACGCCGACGCCTTTGCCGTGACCCAAAACCTGAGCGCGGTAAAGGCGCTGGTGCTGGCGGGGCTGGGGGTAGGGCAGTTGTTGCCGTTCATGTTGAGCGAGCCGGAGCGGGCCGAGCTGGTGTGCGCCGAGCGCTTGCAGCACGATCCTGATTGCGGGGTATACGCCGTGCGCTCATTTCGAGCGCTCTCGGAGCAAGAAACGAAGATTCATCACGAGCTGGTGGAGCGGGTGTCGCGGCAATTGAGCGACGCGAAGGAACGCCATGAGTGAAGCGCAGGACGTCGGCGGTCGAGGTGAGCTGCTCTGGCAGCCGAGCGCGGAGCGTTGCGCGGCTTCGCGCATGGCGCATTTCATGCAGTGGTTGGAGCGCGACCGCGGTCAACGCTTCGAGCAGTACGATGACTTGTGGCGCTGGTCGGTGGAGCAGGTGGGGCCGTTTTGGCAGGCGATCGCCCGCTACTTCGAGGTGCGGCTGGGTGGTGACGACGAGCCCGCCTTGCGGGGCAAGTTGCCGGAGGCCCATTGGTTTCCGAACGCGACCTTGAACTACGCTGAACAGCTGCTGCGTCGTCGCGACGACCACTTGGCGATCGTCGCTCGCCGTGAAGATGGCGCGCGTCGCACCCTGACCTACGCCGAGCTGGCCGACCAAGTTGCGCGCGCGCGCGTCGGTTTGCAGCAGGCGGGCGTCAAAGCGGGGGACCGCGTCGCCGCCTTCTTGCCGAACGACGTCGAGGCGGTCGTAGGCGTGTTGGCGGCGGCCAGCCTGGGCGCGGTGTGGTCCAGCGCCGCGCCCGAGTTTGGCGTCAAAAGCGTGCTCGATCGCTTTCGGCAGATTGAGCCCACGGTGCTGTTGGCCTGCGACGGCTACGTGTACGGTGGCAAGCGCTTCGACCGCGTCGCCGAGGTTCGCGAAATTGCCTCCGCCCTGCCGTCGCTGCGCGGCTTGTTCGTCCTGGGCGACGCTCACGGGGTGGGTACGGTCGGTGCGGTCACGGCGCGGCCGTGGAGCGAGTTGGTCGCGGAGTATCGACCGCTGGAGTTTACGGCGGTCCCGTTCGAGCATCCGTTGTGGATTTTGTACTCGTCGGGCACCACGGGGTTGCCGAAGCCGATCGTGCAAGGCCATGGCGGCATCTTGCTCGAGCATCTCAAGGCGCTCGCGCTGCATATGGATCTCGGCGAAAGCGATCGCTTCTTCTGGTTCTCGACCACGGGCTGGATGATGTGGAACATGGTCGTGAGCGCGCTGGGGCTGGGCAGCACCCTCGTTCTGTTCGACGGCAGCCCGGCGTTACCCAGCTTGGCCGCGCTGTGGAAGCTGGCGGAGCAGGAGCAGATTAGCTATTTCGGCACCAGCGCTCCGTTTCTGATCGCGTGCCGGAAAGCGGGCCTGGTGCCCAAGCAAGTGGCCAACCTGAGCGCATTGCGCAGCATTGGCACGACCGGCGCGCCGTTGCCGAGCGACGGTTTTCAGTGGGTGTACGAGCAGATTTCGCGGGACCTGTTGCTCGGGTCCGTGAGCGGGGGCACCGACGTATGCACCGCGTTCGTGTTGTCGTGTCCGCTTTTGCCGGTGCGCGCGGGTGAGATTCAATGTCGCGGTTTGGGTGCGAAAGTCGAGTCGTGGGACGACGCCGGGCGCTCGCTGATCGGGCAGGTCGGTGAGCTCGTGGTTACGGAGCCGTTGCCGTGCATGCCGCTCGGCTTTTGGAATGATCCGCAGCGTGAGCGCTTCAACGCCAGTTACTTTGGCATGTATCCGGGGGTGTGGCGGCACGGCGATTGGATCAAGTTGAACCCGGACGGCAGCTTGGTCATCTCCGGTCGCTCGGACTCGACGTTGAACCGCGGCGGGGTGCGTATGGGCACCAGCGAATTTTATTCGGTGCTCGAGGCCATGCCCGAAATTGCCGATAGCTTGGTGGTGGATACCGGCTCGCTCGAAGACGCCATCGGCAAAATGTGGCTGTTCGTCGTGCCGCGCGCGGGCATCGCGCTCGACTCGGATTTGAAGCGCCGCATCAAAGACGTGCTCAAGACCGAGCTGTCACCGCGGCACGTGCCGGACCAGATTCGCGCCATCGCCGCGGTTCCGCGCACGCTCAACGGCAAGAAGCTAGAGGTGCCGGTCAAGCGCATTTTGCTCGGCGAAAGCCCGGAAAAAGTCGCGAGCCGCGATACGCTCGCCAACCCGGAAGCGTTGGACGCCTTGGTCGAGCTGGTGCGCGCTCACAGCGCATGACTCATGCCGAAGCTGACCACCAGCAGCGTGTCGCTGGGGGAGCTGTGCGTGCACGGCGCAGGTTTGGTATCGAACGCGCACTGCCATTCCGTGGGGCGTAGAGCTTGGGCAAAGCCGAGGTCGTAGTGCATGCTCCAGCCCGAATAGAAGGCGTGCTCGAAGCCGGCGCTCAGGCTCATGAAATGCGCGCCGGTTGGTATGAAGTCGGGCTCGGGCTCCGGGCACGCGCCGAGCTCGCAGTCATAGAAGTCGAATTCGAGGTCGCGCAAGGGATCTCGGCCGTGCCGCATGTAGGTGTAAGATGTTTCCAGGGTGAACGCGTGGAGCGCGTTTTGACCTCGTCCACCCCAGACGAAGGGTCGCAGTCGTAACGAGGCGCCACCGGCAGGTCCCCAAGACGTGAAGCCGGCCCCGACGCCCACCGACAGTCCGTCCCCGACGTTGGCCGCCAGGTCGGCGCCCATCAGGCCGACTGGCGTGCCCACGCCCGTGCCAAAGCCAAGGTGCAACAGCCGATCGTCGAAGTGTCGTCTTTCGTCGACAGTGTCGTCGTCCCCATGCGGCGGGTCGTCGTCGTCGTCGCCGCGCAGTAGTTGCTCATAGCGCTGGGCCTCGCGCGGTAGGTCCTCCGGTGAAAGGGCCATTCCCGGTTGAATTTCCGTCGCCGCCCGGGTCGTTCCGACGCCGCCGTTGAAGGCGGCCGCCAGCGCAATGCCCAACCCGACCTTGTTCATTGCAGACCGGATAGCAAGGCCCGGACCAGTCAGTTTTGGGGGCAGCGGACTAGGGGAGCGGGTGCCGCTCCGACGTCAGAAATGGGCTTGAAACCGGTTCCATACGTGGCACCATGGACGGGCTGCTTAGAGCTTTCTCGTTTACGAATCTGGAGCCTGCTCATGAACCTACGTTTCGTCGCAAATCTGGCGTTGTTTTCCGCGCTCGCCGCCACGGTGGCCTGCAGCGCGAGCGGTGACGGCGCCCGCACGACGACGAACGGCGCGGCGAGCAGCTCGGGCGGGTCTCCGCCCATCATCAACACCAACGGCGGCGGACCGGTGCTCAACACGAGCGGCAACGGCCCGCTACCCATGGATCCGAACGATCCGCGCAACGTACCCGTACGCCCGAAGATCTGCGACGCCAGCGGACAGAACTGTACCTGTCTGCGTTTGGCGCTGGTCGGTTCGCTCGACTCGAGCGCCAACACCAAAGACACCAAGCCGTTCATCGATTGGCTCAACGGCAACAGCGATGGCACCGCCAAGGTCACGATGGTGCAAACCAAGCCGACCATGGATGCCGAGTTCTTGAACAACTACGACATTCTGGTGCTCGCCAACGTCAACACTTGGAAGTTTTCTGCCGAAGAAAAAGCGGCGGTAGAAACCTGGGTCAAGATGCAGGGCGGAGGCATCGTGACGCTCACGGGCTTCGCCAGTAACGCTACCGAGACCGCCGACACCAGCCAATTGGTCGACTTCGCGGGCATGGGCTACACCGGCACGACGATGGCGGAATGGACGGCGCCAGCGCTGCCGGTCGGTCAGGTGCCGGCCAACCCCATCTATTACAAGGGTGGCAGCGTCGACATGCGCAACTGCTTGTTCCGACGAACGTCGATGATCGACAAAGACGCGGGCAACACCTGGGCCGTCAAGTTTGCTCCGCAAGCGGCGCCGCTCGACAAGCTCACGCTGTCGCTCGACTACGTGGGCGCGTATATCGGTTGGCCCGTGAAAGCGCCGGCCGGCTCCACGGTGCTCGCCACCGATCCCTCCAGTGGCAAAAACATGGCGGTGGCGCTCGAGGTCGAAGGCAAAGGCCGCATCGTCTCGTTTGGTGACGAGTGGGTGGTGTTGGCCAACCTTTGGCAGCCCGTCAGCGATTTCGTCGGCCCCGGGGGCGCGGGTGATATGTGCTACGTAGCCCCCGTCGGCACCGAGCCCGCCACTTACCACTCGGTCAAGTCGCTCTACCAGAGCAAGCAGTTTTGGTACGACGTCATCAACTGGGTGGCGCCGCCGAGCGAGTGCAACTTCACGATCATGGATCCCGACGTCGTCGTGAAGTAACTCGCCCACGCCGAGCAGCGGGGTTTGCCGGGAGATCGGGAGTCGTGGGAGCCCAGATTTTGATCGAGCCCGGCGGCGTCAGGAGCGCGGGGGCGTCGCGAGGCGCCCGCTGGCGATTTTGATCGCGAGCGGGCTTTGGTCGACGCCGGTGTAACGGCGGCCTAGGTTTTTCGCGGCGACGAGCGTGGTGCCGGAGCCGCACATCGGGTCGAGCACGCGGCTTTCGGGGAGGCTGGAGGCGCGCACGATGCGCTCGAGCAGAGCGAGCGGCTTTTGGGTGGGGTAGCCGGTGGTTTCGGCGATCAGGGGCGTGTTGGCGCGCATGGCCGGGCAGTCGCTCCACACGCTGCCCAGGCGCCGCCCTTGGTCGGCGTAGTAACGGTAGGTTTTGCCGGAAATCGTGCGCTCTCGGAAGTTCCGGCCGTCGCCGTCGACGTTTTGGAAGTGCATGCGCAGGCTGGTGGCGGCAAAGCTTTCGCGCAGCGCCGGATCGTCGCCGTTCCAAATGGGCTGCTTGCCGCGGGCGTAGATCAAGATCGTCTGATGAGTGACGCTGGGACCGCTGCGCTTCTTGCCGCCGTTGCCCGGCACCCAAATGACTTCGCCCAAAAATGCGACGCGACCGAACACGCGATCGGCCGCGACCTTGGCGTCGTGCACGGTGCGGTGATCGAGGTGCAACCACAACGTGCCGCGTTCGCTCAAGGCGTCACGCACGACCGCCAGCCGCGGCTCCAGCATGCGCAAGAATGCGTCGATGGTGCTCCACGCGTCGTCGTACGCGTGTTCACCGCGTGCGCGCTCGCCGGTGCCCACGCGCGCCGCGCGCTTGCCGCCGGCGTTGAAGGGCGGATCCGCGTAGGCCAGATCGAATTTGCCGCGGCGCGCCAGCTCCGGTACCAGCTCCAGGCAGTCACCGTGATGCACGCCGTCGTCGGCTCGGCTCACACGCCCCCGTCGTTGGCCTTGCCGCTGGCCAAGGGCGTCTCGAGCGGCTCGAGGGGCTCATCGGCGGCTATTTCTTGCAGCAACGCTTGGTCGAGCTCTGGACCCTGCGGCAGGGGCGGCAACCATTGCCAGTAAGGACCGCCGCCGCTACAGCCAGCTTGGGTCTCGTCGGGCGAGCAGGCGATGCGCAGGTGCAGGTGATCGTCGTGGGGCAAGCTGTCGCCGGGCTGCAGCATGACGGTTTGGGCGCGGTACTGCAGCTCGAGCGGCTCACCGCGGGCGCGCGCGTAGTCCATCAGCAGGGCTTCGAGCGGGCGACTGATGAAGAGAAACTGCACGCCGATATCGCGATCGTTCAGCAGCTTTTTCACGAGCAACCATTCGCGCGCCAGGTCGAGTCGCACGTAGTCGTCGGAGCCCTGGACGATGGCCAAGCCGTCCGGCTCGTAGCGCACGAAGCCAGGGCTGGCGATGGGAGCGCCGCCGGGCGTGAGCGCGTAGAACAGCAAGTCGACGTCGCGGCCGGTGCGGTGCGAGGCGTGGCCCGGGATCTTTCCGCCGCGTTGCGCGGCCAAGTCGCCGATGACCAGCACTCCGCCGGGCAGCTCGTTCTCGACCTCGGCCGCGATGCGGGTCAGCGCGCTGACCAGGCGCGGGCGGCCCCAGTGGTTGCGGCCGAGCGGGCGATAGCGCGCGAAGCCCAAGCCACGGACGGGCAGCTCGACGGAGTCGGTTTGCGAGCCCGAGTTGGGCATGCCGACGGAGCCGGTGAGCCCGGGGGCGAGCGGCGTGGGGGCGCCGAAGCAACCCGCGCACGTCAAGCCAAGCGCGGCGGAAATACCAATGATTTTGAACACTTAGCCTAGCTCCGGAATGAAGGTTTTCAGGTGCTCGGCGACGCCGCGGGCGCCGGAGTCGGAGGCGAAGCCGTCGGCCAAGTCGACCTTGCCGTCGCGTAGGGTGAGAAAGCCGTGGTCGGCGAAGGCTTGAAAGGCGTTGGCCAAGATCGATTTGCTGACGGCTTCGCTGCGCTCGATCTCTCCCGCCAAAAATGCGCGGTTGCCGATGGCGATGCTGCGCTTGAGCAGCTCCTTTTCGGCGAGCGGGGCTTTGACCAGCTCTGACAGCGAGCGAGCCGCGACCCAGTAGCCTTCCAAAAAGTTGCGCAGCACCGCCGAGTACAGCACCAACCAATCGAGGCCGCTCCAACCGTCGCGACCGGGACCGATGCCGAGCGTGCCGCTGTCGTGTACGAGCTCACCGTCGTCCAGCATTCGAGCCAGCGTCTCATCGAAGATCTTCTCGAACGGGCGATCCGCGCGGAAACGAAACTCGAACTTGAACAGACGGCTGAGCGCTTGCACGCGGTCGCGCACCCACAGCGTGGGCTCGCGCTTCTGCGGCGACGACAACAGCGCGCTCGCGACCAGGGCGCGCTCGACGAAAAAATGCACGATGATGTTCTTGGACACGTCGAGCAGGAGCCGCCGCGCCGGCACCACCACGTAGCTGGCGCTTTCGCTGGTATTTTGCGCTTTTACGACCGGATCATCGGGGTAGTGGACCTCGACCAAATCCGCGTCGACGAGCATTTGCACCGCCTCGCGCAGTGCTTCGGAGCGCACGCGACCGGCGCCGGTCGTGAGCGCGGGCGACGAGCGCGCACCCTGCCGACGAGCGACGGACAGCAGGCGCTCGGCGCGCAAGATGAGCTCGCGATGCGGCAAGCCGCGCTGCTTGTGTGATAGCAGCACCATGGCCGTGAGCGCCCCGGGCGTGATGGAGGTGACGCGGTTGATCTCGTCCATCACGCGGTTGCCGAGGCGCGTGACCAGGCTGCGGAGCTTGGCCGGGCTCAGCACCTGGCCGACCTCGAGGCCGAGCTCGCGCTTGAGATCATCGAGCGCCAGCACTTGACCGACCTGCATGTTGATGCGGCCGTAGCGGTGACGCAGCACCTCGCTGGATTTGAGCAGGCCCGTCGCGTCCTCCTTGGACTTCTCGGCGCCTTGCAGCTCGCGCTCGTAGGCGGATGCCTCGATCACGCGCTCGTAGCCGATGCTGACGGGCACGAAGAAGCAGGGGCGTTCGGGCACCGCCAGCGCCGCGTCCATCACCATGTTGAGCAGGCCGAACTTGGGCGCCAACAGCTTGCCGGTGCGGCTGCGCCCGCCCTCCATGAACAGCTCGACGGGGTGGCCGTCGCGGATCAAACGGCGCACGTAGGCGTCGACGACGGCAGCGTACAGGCGGTCGCCGCGAAACGAGCGGCGGATGAAGAACGCGCCACCACGCCGAAAGACCGCGCCCACGGGAAAAAAGTTGAGGTTGTCGCCGGCGGCTATCACCGGCAACGGCAGGTTCTGCTCGTTGAAGATGTAGCTGAGGATCAGGTAGTCGACGTGGCTCTTGTGGCTGGGCAGCAGGATGAGCGTGCCTTCGCGAGCGGCCGCGCGCAGCCGCTCGATGTCGCCCTTGTCGTATTCGATACCGGCATAAATGCGGGTAAATACGTGGTTGAACATCACCTCCAACAGCTTGATGGTGGTGCGGTCAGGCGTGGCCTGCAGCTCTTTCAGCATTTCGTGCGCGCGGCGCAGGAGCGTGTGCCGGTCGTTGCGCTCGTCGGCCAAGTCTTCGATCACCGCGCGCAGGCGCGGGTTGCGCACCAGCTCTTGGCGCACGCGCTCGGGCGCTTTTTGTGCGGGCCCGGTGACGGCGCGCCGTTCACGCTCGAGCCGACCGAGCACCATGTACGTCAGGCGGCGTAGCCGCACGTCGTCGGTGGCGGCGCCTGGCTCCTGCAAGAAAGTCGACAGGTCGATCGGCTCGCCCAGCTTCAGCTCCACGTGCTTGAAGTTGTGCAGGAGCTGCGCGGCGGTGCGGGCGGGGCTCGGCCATTCGCGCGGGCCCAAAAGAAAATCGAACGGCTCCGTACCGCGCGTGTTCGGAAAATTCGTCCAGACGAACACCTGTGGCACGATGAAGATGGGCCTGTCGCGACCGCGTTGCAGCTGAAATAGCGAGCGCACGAGCTCGTCGCCCTCCTTCAGGCCACGTCCGCCGGACGCGCCCGTCGCGACGTCGATGACGCCAGGGGGGCGCTTCAAGAACAAGGCCGCGGAGCCACCTCGCAGCAACGCGTCCTCGAGCTCATCGGACTGGGAAACGTTGGGGCGGGGCAGGATGGCGTTGAGCCAACCCTTGCCCATTGGGTTCAGGATCCACAGGCCCAGATCGTTGACGAAGCGAACCTGCGGCAGCTGGTAGCGCTTGGTCAGGTAGTCGAGCGCGAAGAAGTCGATGAAGTTGAGGCTGCGCAGCACGTACACGACCGAGCCGCGCTCGGAGAGCGCCCGCACCTCGCGCACCCACGCCTCGTCCACCTGAATCTTGTCGAAGAAGCGCTGGTACAGCGCACGCAAGATCGGGTTGGGTTCGTAGGTCTGGGTCAGCTCGCGGTCGGAAGGCATGGGTCGGAAGGCACAGGGAGGCGGGAACCGCGCCGACGAGAGGGCGCGTCGGGACGCCGGATCATACTCAAGCTCGCCCGAAGCGCCGCGAATGTTGATCCGGCCCGCGTCTGCGGCTACCGACAAGGGGTCCATGTCGATGGTTTCGCCGAGCTTGACCGCGCTGGCCGGTGTCCTCGCGGCCGGTCTCGGCTTGAGCCCGCTTACGGGCTGCAAGCGACACCCTCCGGCCCCAGCGCCGAGCGCGGCGGCTTCGGCGTTACCGTCAGCGCTGGTTCCGGGAGAGGACGGCTCGCCCGATGGGGTGTCGCCCCCGGCGCAGTGCCGGTCGCTGCCCGGCTTTGGGCTGACGCTGGATGCGGTGGTCGCGCCGGGCTCCCCGAAGCCGACGGCGGACACCTCGGAGGACGAAGACGATGACGCGCTGTTGCCGTTCGGGGTCGACCTCGGCAGTGCCGTCGCGCTGCCGTCGGGCTTTGCGGTGTCGGGCATTCGGGGCGCGGGCCAGGCCTTCGTGGCGCTGCTGGGCGAGCGAGCCTCGCATCGCATCGACCTCGGAGAGTTGCACGGCGACGCCGAGACACCCGCCATCGCGCCGATGGGAGAAGGGTTGTTGGTGGCGCTGCGCACGACCGATGCGGCTGGCTTCACGATCAAGCTCGGGCGAGTTGCCGGCGCCGAGAGCAGCGCCGTCGAGTGGGGGTTCGAGCTTTCGAAGCTGGGCAAGACCGTGACCGGCATCGAGCTTGCGGTCGCGGGCGCGCGCGGTGTGCTCGTCTTCCAAGGTGAAGAGAAGCAAGGCGGCTCACGCTTGCTGCTCGGGGCGTTCGCCACCGGCGCATTGAAAGAGCCGTTCGAGCTCAAGGTCCTGGAGGCCAAGGACGCCGAGATGCCGCGCTTGACCACGCGCGCCGGCGGCTACTGGCTGAGCTGGGTCCGCACCCTGCCGGAGGCGAAAAAAACGCCCAAAATGCCGGTCGAGGCCGAGGCGCCGAGCGATCCCGAAGAGCGCGAGCTGTTGGACGTCGGTCTGCGCGTTCTGGAAGTGGCGAAGCTCGACGAGCGCGGCGTGCAGGTCGGCGCGGCGCTGCGCGTCGGTGAGCCGCGGAGACAGGTGCTGCTCTACGACGTCGCGTCGCTCGCGTCGGGCGGGCTGTTGGTCGCCGCGCGCTCGGACAGCGCGGTGCCGGGGGCCGAGGGGGGCGCCTTGGTGCTGAGCGAAGTCGGCGCGGACGGCAGCGTGCGCGAAGAGCGACTGGACGACGACGAAATCGGGGTCGGGGCGCCCGCGCTCTTGGTAGACCGCGACGCGAAGTCGCCGGGGCCCTGGCTCGTCATGAGCGCACCCAGCGACGCGACGCGCTTGGGCTTGGCGCGGGGCGGTCACACGGTGCTGCTTTCGGACGCGCTTTTGGGTCGCGCCGAGGTCGTGGCGGTGAGCGCGGGGCATTTTTTGGTGCAGCGCGCACGCGGTCGCAGCGTCACCTTGGAAGCTCTCGATTGTGCGTGGCCGAGCGACAGCGCGGTCGAAAAGAAGTGATAAGCTCGGAGCATGGCGACCGCGCTCGTGTTGTTGGCGGACGGCTTAGAAGAGATTGAGGCCGTGACGATCATCGACGTGCTGCGGCGCGGCGAGGTCGAAGTGACGACGGCGTCGTTGGGCGGCGAGCGCGTGACGGGCTCGCACCAGATTTCACTCGAGGCCGACGCGCGGCTCGATGCGATTGCGGTCGAAAGCTTCGACGCGTTGGTCTTGCCGGGGGGCCCCGCGGCCAAGACGTTGCGTGAGGACGCGCGTGCCCAGACGACGATCCGCCGCGCCGCCGCGGCGGGAAAATTGCTGGCGGCCGTGTGCGCGGGCCCGACCGCGCTCGAGGCGGCAGGCGTGCTCGCGGGCAAGCGGGCGACCAGCTACCCGGGCAATCCGCTGCCCAGCGCGAGCTGGGTGCAAGAGTCGGTCGTCATCGACGGCAACGTGATCACCAGCCGCGGTCCGGGCACGACCATGGCCTTCGCGCTCGCCGTCCTCGAACGGTTGCGCGGCGCCGACGTCGCCAACGCGACCGCCGAACGCCTGCTGTTCACCCGCTAGCCGCGCCTCGGGGCTGCTGTCGTGCTGTTCATCTACCCAAAACCTCCCCGCCTCCCTGTTTTCTCGGTGCTCGATCGCACGTGGAGTTTGGCCGCCCCCCGCTAGAGGACGTCAGCGCAGGATTTCGACGGCGAGGGTTTCAGTGCCCCACGGGTAGCCGAGCTCGCGGGCGGTGCCGGTGGCTTGGCTTTTGCCGAGGAGCCGGGCGACGGCTTCGAGCCCCAGATCGATCGCGGAGCCGTTTTGGGCGGCGGTGATGCAGCGGGGGCCGGCGAGCGTGCGGGCGTCGGTGCGGGGGGTGATGGTCGCATCGAGCGCGACCAGCTCGTCGGCGAGCGCGGCCGTGACGGCGACGTCCGAGCCGTTCAAGAGACCGGCGCGGGCGGCAACGAGGGCGCCCAGCCCGACCGTTAGCGTCAACGTCAGGCCTTCGCTCACGCGGCTCAGGTAGTCGATGAGCGGCTTGTCTTCCAATGCCAGGCGCGCGCCGTAGCCGCCGGGGATGAGCACGAGCTCCGGCTCCGGACAACTGTCGAGGGCGAGGGCCGGACCGACCTGCAGCTGCGCGCGCGTGGCGTGAACGCCTGGCACGGACGAGATGAGCTCGGCCTTGATCGCGCGCCAATTCCATTTGCGGCCGGCGGTCGAGAACACCTCGAGGGTGCCGGCGACGTCGAGCAGATCCATCTCGTCGAACGCGATGATGGCCAAGCGATAAGGGCGGGTACGCATGCGCGGGCGCTACGGAACGAGCAGGAGCTGACCGGTGGTGGCGCGTCCTTCGAGCGCGCGGTGCGCGGCGGCGGCCTCACGGAGCGGAAAACGCTGGTTGATTTGCGTGGTGAGCCGGCCCGTTTTCAGTATTTCGAAGAGCGCGTGCGAAGCGTCGAGCAGCTCGCGCCGGGTGCGGATGTACGAATAAAGCGTGGGTCGGGTGAGGAACAGCGAGCCTTTGGCGGCCAGCGTTCCGACCTCGAGCGGCGGCGGCTTGCCGGAGGCGTTGCCGTAGCTGACGAGCAAGCCGCGCACCGACAAACAATCGAGTGAGCCCTCGAAGGTGGCCTTGCCGACGGAGTCGTAAACGACCGGCACGCCGTCCGGGTACAGCTCACGGACGCGCGCTTTGAAGTCTTCGCGGGTGTAGACGATGACGTGGTCGGCCCCGTTCTGCTTCGCGACGGCGGCTTTTTCGTCCGAGCCCACCGTGGCGATCACCTTGGCTCCCAGCTCCGTGAGCCACTGCAGCGCCAATGAGCCGACGCCACCGGCCGCGGCGTGCAACAGCACGGGCTCGGCGAAGCGTACGGTGTGCACGCGGCGCACCAACGCTTCGACGGTGAGCCCCTTCAAGAACACGGCCGCCGCGACCTCGTCCGAAATGTCATCCGGCAGGGGCACCAATCGTTCGGCCGGCATCAGTCTGACCGTTGCGTACGCGCCCGGCGTCTGCGCGGTGTAAACGACGCGTTGTCCTTCGTGCAGCTGAAGCTCGTCGGTCTCGGGGCCCAGCCGCTCGATCACTCCCGCGGCTTCGACGCCGAGCGTGGCGGGGAGCGGCACCTGGTACAGGCCGGAGCGGTGGTAGGTGTCGATCATGTTCACGCCGATCGCGCGGTGGCGGATCAGCGCTTCGCCCGGGCCGGGCGGGGGCAGATCGAAGGGCTCGTAGCCCATGACGTCGGGTGTGCCGGTCTGGGAGATGCGGACTCTGTGTTCCATGGGCCCGCCCGGCACTCTACAGGGTTTTCGTGGCTTCCGCGCGCTGCTTCCGGCTCTGTGCTGGTTCCGGGCCGGCTGGGGGGCTCCCGCCGAATATGGTATCGCAAGAAGCATGTTGGCCGATGGCTTCGACTTGAAACCGAGTAAGACGCCCAAGAGCGCGAACGAGCGCGAAGCCATCCTCAAAGGCAGCTTGGGCTTTGGCCGCCTCTTCACCGAGCACATGGTGACGATTCGCTACGCCAACGGCGGCTGGAAGACGGGCGAGCTCGTCCCGTACGGTCCGATCACGCTCGACCCCGCCGCCTCGGTCTTGCACTACGGCCAAGCCATCTTCGAAGGCTTCAAAGCGTACCGCCAACCCGACGGCAGCATCGCCACGTTTCGACCGGAGGCGAACGGCAAGCGCTTCGCGGCGTCGGCGCGCCGCTTGGCCATGCCGGAGCTGCCGGTCGAGCTGTTCGTCGCGGCGTCCGACGTGCTGCTGCGGCACGAAGCGGAGTGGGTGCCGAGCGGCGCTGGTGAGAGCTTGTACTTGCGCCCGCTGATGATCGCGACCGAGGCCGCGCTGGGGGTGAAGCCGGCTCGCGAATACTCGTTTCTGCTGTTCGGGTCGCCGTCGGGCGACTACTTCCCGCAGGGGGTGAAGCCGATCAGCTTGTGGTTGTGCACCGACTACGTGCGCGCGGCCCCGGGCGGCACGGGCGAGGCCAAGTGCGCGGGCAACTACGCCGCCAGCTTGGTGGCACAACAAAAGGCCATCGACGAAGGCTGCGTGCAGGTGATCTGGCTCGACGCCGTCGAGCGCAAATGGATCGAAGAGATGGGCGGCATGAACCTGTTCTTCGTCTACAAAGACGGGGCCGGGCACAAGCTGGTGACGCCGCAGCTCACCGGTACTTTGCTGGCGGGCGTGACGCGCGACAGCTTGCTGAAGCTGGGTGCTGATTTGGGCTACGGCATCGAAGAGCGGATGATCAGCGTGCAGGACTGGGAGCAAGGTCTGAAGGACGGCTCGCTGGTTGAAGTGTTCGCGTGTGGCACCGCGGCCGTCATCACCCCGGTGGGTGAAGTCAAGTTCGACGGCGGCAAGTGGGCCATCAACGGCGGCGAGTTCGGCCCGCACGCGCGTAAGCTACGCGAAAGCCTGTTGGCGATTCAGTACGGTCAGAGCCCCGACCAACACGGCTGGATGCACCGCGTGCCGTGATGGCGGCGGGGCGGGCTTCGTTCTGCCGCGCGCGGTGGCTTCTGACGTCGTCGTTGTTCGTCACGCCGCTGGCGTGCGCGGGCCGCCCGCCGTCGGCGACGGTGGGTGAACAGAGCGGTCGCAGCGTCGTTTTGCCGGCGCGCTTGGGTTGGGTCAGCTCCGAACAGGCGAGCGGCGTGTTGCCGAGCGCGATCGCGCTGGGCGGCAAGGCGTCGGGCCGCGTGCTGATGTACTTCGAGTTTGCGCCGAACAGTGAGCCGCGGCGTTTGCTGCGCGCTGAGCTCGTCCTGACTGCTTGGGGCGCGCCCGGCGAGTCGCTGGAAGTCGAGCTGTCGCGCGCCGAGGCGGCGGGGGCAGAGCTCAAATCTTGGGCCGATCAACCGCGCGCACGTTACCCCCGGCTGACGGCACGGCTGGCGAGCCGCGGCACGCCGACGCGTCTGGACGTCACGGAGCTGGTGCGCGCCGAGACCAAACCGGGTGAGCCGCTGCGTCTGCTGCTGCGCGCGGAGCCGGGACCGGGCGAGCCGTGGTTGGTCGCGACGGGGGCAGCCGGTGGCGCTGTTCCCCGCCTCGAAGCCTATTGGGAGTAGTGAGGATTGACGGGGGAGTGCGAGCGCTCGAAACCAAAAGCTTCTAAGCGTTGAAGTCGAGCGAGCAAACGATTTTGCGGCTCGCCGTGGAACGAGCGGGGCGCGAGTAGGTGAGTGCGCTACAGCGGCGCTTTTGTCTCAGCTCTTGCGACCGCGTCGCCGGGCGAGCAGGATTTCGGCGGCGGTGGGCTGGCGAGCGGCGGCGTTGGGCGGAGGAACACTGCGCGGTGGGGCCGCCGCGGTGCGGGATGGCCGGCGGGCGGCGGGCGGCAACGGCGTTGCGGGCGGCGGCGGTGGCCGGGAAAAGCGCGGCACGCTCGCCGGCGCCGTGTCGGCGCCGGCGGCCGGTGGGGGCGGTGCTTTGCGGCCGCGGACCCGCTTGAGCGCGCCCACGGCCGTGGGCGGCTCTTGGCTTGGGGTGGCGGGGGCGGCGGCGTGCGCTCGCGGGGTACGAAACTGGACCCAGGCGCGCTCGACCCCTTCCGGCACGCTCAGACGGCGCGCTGACACCGCCAGCAGCAAACCAAACGCGGCGATGCACATCAGCCACGGGCCGAGCGCGGTGTAGGCAAAGCGCTCGGCGTCGCGGTCCTGAAAAACGCCCGCCAACGTGTCGCGCATTTTGCCGCCGCTCTGCTCGGCGATGCGCCGCAAAAGGCCGCGATCGGTGCCGGTGGGGCGCAGCTCGTCGCCGAGCGTGAGCACGGCGCCGGTGGTGGCCTCGAGCTTTTGCGTTTGCTCGTCGATGAGCGACGCCACGTAGGCGCCGGGGCGGTTGGCGGCGACGGTGGCGCTGTACAGACCCGCGCCCACGGCGTCGAGCGGAACGCTGGTCGTGGTGCCGTCCGGGCCCGTCACCTTGGCGACGAGTCGTCGCAAGCTCTCGCTTTTGCCGCGGTCATCGGTGACGCTGGCGCGCAGGCGCAGCTCCCCGCCCGTCGTGTCGGCTTCCAGCCTGACGTGGGGGTTGTCGGCGCGGCGGGCCAGCTCGCGGGCCAGCTGCCCGAACAACCGTTGGCCGCCGGCCCAGCCGGTCCACGCCTGCCCCCAGCGATCTTTGAAATCGCTCGTGAATACCGCCGAACGCCCGACGCCGACCGACCAACTCGCAAGCAGCGGGTCGTTTTCCGGACCCGTGAGCATGATCTGCGCGCGGCCCTTGGGGATGGTGACGACGTAGCCGGTCAGATTGGGAGCCTGCGCGAAGTCGACGCCGCGCAGCACCGGGCTTTGCGCGCTGATGGCGGGGCGAAAAGGCACTTCGTTGATGGCGCTGCGCGCGGCCAACACGGTCTCCTGCGCGAACACGGCGGGCAGGCGGGTCGCGTCTTCGATCAAGTAAAAGCGACCGTCGCCTAGCTTGCTCATGCGCTCCAAATCCGGGACGTCCGAGCCGCTGCCGAGCGCGACCACGCTGGTGGTGATACCCCGGCCCTTGGCGTTGCTGACGAGCGAGAACGCGCGCGAGCGCTCTTCGGCGTCGGAGCCGTCGGCGAAGAGCAGCAGGTGCTTCAGCTGCACGGTCTCTTTGGCCAGCGCCGCGTAGCCGGTTTGGAGGGCGACATCGACGAAGATACCGCCGCCGCCCACGCCGACCGCGCGCACGGTTTTGGCCATGGCCTCGCGATCTTTGATTTCGGCCAGCGGTAGCGTCCACTGCACGCTGGTGTCGACGTGCATGACGCCCAGCCGATCGCCGGCGCCCAACAGCTCCATCGAGCGAATCGCGGCTTCGTTGGCGAGATCGAGCTTGGTGCCGCTGCCCACGGCCGCGCCCATCGAACCCGAATAATCGACCGCGATCACCTCCGCCAAGCTGGCGCGCCGCCGCTCTTGCTTCACGTCGAACGAGACGGGGCTCACCTCTTCGAGCGGGGTTTTGCCGTAGCCGCCCGGGCCGAGCGAGCGATCCCCACCCATGAGCAGCAAACCACCGCCCAAATCGCGGACATACGAGGCCAAGGCTGCGATTTGCGTCGGGGCCAGATCGACCGCGCTGATGTCGGACAAAACGACCAAGTCGTAGCGGGCGAAGCCGGCGGCGTCGGCCGGGACTTGGGTGGCGTCGCCTACCCGGACCTTGAAGGCGGCGCTCTCGAGCGCATGCTGCAGCGGGCCCGTCAGCTGCTTGTCGCGCTCCAACACGAGCGCGCTGGCCTCGCCGGTCACGCGCACGAAGGCCGAGCCGCGGTTGTCTTCGGCGGCTTCGTCCTGACGTTGGTCTTTGGCGCTGAGCTCCACGTCGTAGCGGTGCAGCCCGGGCCCGGCGGCGATTTCGCGCAGGTGCACGACGTCTTCGCCACTCGCGATGCTGACGTCGCCGCGGCGCACCAGCTCGCCATCGCGGTAGACTCGCACCTCGACCTCGGCGTCGTGGGCCGCGGACGTGACGATGCGCAAATCGATGGCTTCGCCCTCGCTCGCGCGGCCACCCGCCGAAACCGCCACCACGCGGATGTCCTCCAGCTTGCGTTGGTCGAGCGGCACGACGTCGATGCGCACGCCCGCGGCGGCCGCCAGCGCGGCCTCGCCCAGCGCGTCGCCGCGCGTCGAGACACCGTCGCTGATGAGCACGATGCGCGCGGCCGAGTCGGGCGGCACCTCCGACAGCCCGCGGCGAATGGCCGCGCCCAGGTCGGTGCCGTCGCGCGCCAGCTCGGCGCGTTGCGGAGCGGGCGGATGCATGTGCTCGCGCAGCGGATCCTCGACCATGGCGTCGGCCGCGAACGCCAACGTGCCGATGCGGTCGCCGTCGCGCATGCTCTGCTCGGCGACCTGGATTTCTTGCTGGATTCGCGATTCGGCGCTGGGCACCAAGTCGATGCTGCGGCTGCGGTCGATGGCGACGATCACGGTCAAGCGGTCGAGCTTTTGGCCGAGCTCGACGCCCACCACTGCGAAGGCGCAGGCGGTCGCGGCGCTGCCGGTGAGCATGGCCATGGCCAGGGCGCGGCCGCGGGTGCGGCGCTGGTTGAAGCGGGCCAGGCGCGTCGTCAGCCACAGCAGCAAGAGCGCGATGGGAATGGCGAGCAGCGGGCGGGACAGCCGCACGTAGGCGACCGGCACGCTCAGCCATTCGAGCGCGAATACCAAGGCCGGCACCAGCGCCACGATGCGCAGCAGCCAGAGCAGTGGCTTCAAGCGGTGCCTCGGCGCTCGGGGCGCAGTGGGCGGATGCGCCCCGCGTCGACTCGACCCGTGCTGCGCGTCAACCAAACCACCTGCACGACGATGGCCAACAGCGCCACCGCCGCCAGCAAGAAGCCCCAGTCGCCGGGAGCCTCGGCTACGGGCGAGCGGGTAGGCGCGAGCGAGGCGTTGCCGGCGGCGCTGCCGGGCGTCGCTTTTCGCAGGTCGCTCTCGCTCTCACTCGTGAGATTGACGACGGAGAGCGCGACCCCGGGGTGCGGGCCGGCGTAGCTGACCAGATAGAAGCCGGGCTGATCGGGGTGGGGAATGATGGCTACGCCGCTGCGCGCTTCGAGCACGCTTTCGACTCCGGCCGGGTCCGTCAATCTTACCTGCGTGAGCGTGCTGGGGACGCGCAGCCGCACCGGTGAGCCGGAGCGGGCGGGGCCGACGACGTGGCTTTGGCGATGGGCCCGGGCCAACTCCGCCAAATTTCGCACGAAAAGCACGAACGAGGCGCGCAGGGGCCAGTTGCTTTCGCCCACGTCGAAGCCAACGAGCGTGCCGGTGCGACCGGCTTCGGAAATATCCACGACCAACGCACCTTCGCGTCCTTTGACGAGCAGGCTCTGAGCGGAGGGGGGATCGAGGGCGTGCGCTTTGGCGATCGAAACGCCGTCGAGCGTGATGAACCGGAGCCGCGGATCGGTGCGATCCCACGAGGTGACGACGGGAGCTTCGAGCTGCTTGCCAACGACGGCCGAGCGACAGGCTCCGGCCGGCGGGTTCAAGATGACGAAATCGCCCCCCGGCAACTCGGGCGGGCAGGCACCGGTGACGACCACCAGCGCGTCGTCACCGATGCCGCTCGTCCCCAAATCGGCCAGCGGCACGCCCAACAGCTCCAGGTCCGGATCCGCCAACAACGCGCGTTCGAACCAGGGGCTTTGGTGGGCCGGTGACGTGATGGTGGTCAGCTTGCGGTTGGGGGGCACGCGGCCGAACGCGCTGTCATCGACGGCCAGGGCGTCGTGGGGCGACAGCTCGACGAGCAGGCCGGTGCCGGCATCGCCGGGCGTGGCTTCGAAGCCGAGCACCACGGGTGTTTTCTGACCTGGGTCGAGGCGCAGCTTACGCGACGCGAGCACGGTGGGCGAGTTGCGCTGCTTGAGGGTGACGAAGACGTCGCGCGCGGCTTTGCCGAAGCTTGCGACCTCCGCGAACACTTCCACTCGCTCTCGGGGATTCGGGCCCGTGTTGTCGGTCGCTCTGCCGACGTCGACGCGCACGATGCCGGCGTTGTCGACGGGCTCGCCGACTTTGACGACGCTGAGCGGTACCCGGGTTTGGGGCAGGGGCGCAGAAAGGCCGCCGTCATCGCTGATCACGACGATGCGGCGACTGCCCGCGCGCTGCGCTAGTTGCTCGCTGGCCAGCGCGATGGCTCGGTCCAAATGGCCTTCGACGCCCTGGGCCGTGAGCGCAGCCAGCCGCCCACGCACGCGCGACAGATCGCGATCGGCGGGCCCGATGACGCGCGGCTCGGCGCCGGCTTCGATGAGCAGAACGTCGGCCCCCGGCGGCAGCGCGGACACGACCCGCCCCGCGGCGGCTTTGGCGGAGGCGAAGCGTGGCTCACCCGCCGAGTCAGCCAGCATCGACGCGCTGGCGTCGATGACGAGCGCCACGTGCTCCGAATCGATACGTCCGCCAGACAGCGCAGGGCGTGCCAGGGCGAGCCCTAGCGCGAGCAGGGCGAGCCCCTCGACGAACAACAGCAAGCGCCCGCGCAGGCGCTGCCAGGGGCTGCGCGCCAACATGTCGCGCGCGGCTGCCTGCCAGAGCCAGGTCGAGGCTACTGTTACGCGCTGGCGCCGGACCTTCAGGACGTACAGGACGACCAGGGGGGCGAGCAGGCCGAGCAACCAGAGGCCTTGCGGGTTCCCCAGCGCGGGCAGACCGGTGGCGGGCACCAGGCGAGTCTAGCCCGGATCCAGCCGTCGAGGCCCACGTCGACCATGGCGCGCGAAGAGGCGCTGGTGTGCGACCTCCCGCTCCCGCGCGATGTCTGTCAGGACGACGTCGATGGCGGCGCTGCCGGCCTCGCGCACGGTAGCCAGGTTCTGCTCCGCGATGCGGTCGCGCACGGCCTTGGGCGGCGGTACCTGCAGAGCCTTGAGGGCGTCGGCCGTAAGCGCCGAAACGTCCAAAAACGCGGTTCCCTGCGTGAGCCCTTTGATGCCGGAAAGCGCGCTTTTTCGCACCAATTGCAGGGTTGGATCAGGGCTCTTACGCACGAACGGAACGAGCCGGTCGGGGTGGCCCAGGTCGGCGTCGGCGGAGGGGTGAAAAGCCGCCATCGCGAAGGCGTCGAGCCGACCGAAACCGACACCGTGGGCGAGATCGCCACCGTCTTCGGCGCGCGCGCGCAGACGTCGCGCGTAGTCTTCGAAACCGAGCCGGTCGAGGTCGAGCAGCGGGTAGATGAAGAGCGCTATGTCGGCGCTCGCCCCTGCGTCCGACGCCGGCCCGTGCAGCTCGGAAAGGAGCCGAAGCGATTCATCGAAATCATCACGATCTTCGCTGAAAACGACGCGCAGCACGACGTTGCCCGACTCGCGCGCGGCGCGCGCCCACGGGCAAAAATTGAAGCGCTCGACCACCTCTACGGCGTACCGCTCGTACGCCTTCAACGTTAGCTCCGAGAGCTCCGCGGCGAAGGCGGTGCAGCAGGGAAGAGGACTCACGCCCCACCTGTATCACTCGCCGACTTGACGAGCGCTAGGAAGTCCATGCAAAGTGTCACTCAACGCGAGCGCGCTTAGGTCGTGCTCCGTTAATTACAAGAGGACGGACAATGGCCGGACGTAAGAAGAAAGCATCGAAGAAGTCAGCGGCACCGATGGCAGAAGCCCCGGTGGCGAAGAAGGCGCGCAAGAAGGCGTCGAAGAAGGGCTCGAAGAAGAAGGCGAAGTCCAAGGCGGCCGCTCCGGCTGCTGCTGCGCCCGCTGCAGCCCCTGCCAAGAAGGCCAAGAAGAAGGCCAAGCGCAAGGCGAAGAAGGCGTAATGCTTCCGGATGAGCGCGGGTGCCGAGGCGCTAAAGCTTCGGTGCTCGCGCTCTCTGTATTTTGTGCGTTTTGAGCCGCTTCACGGCGAATCGCGACAACGAGCGCGAGCGGGGGACCACAGGAGGGCGGGACGATTTTGGGGGGTTCGAAAAACGCGTTGCTCAGCGATGAACGTCAACGCGAAACAGTCGG